>RRZU012653423.1_pt1 | contig 63917 bp, 66 predicted proteins | sample 2165561 | NCBI WGS metagenome assembly RRZU01 (sample SAMN10456909, study PRJNA506462) | wastewater metagenome | isolation source: wastewater sludge | place: USA: Moscow, Idaho
CGTGCTGTCGCGGATCCACCGCTCCCGCAACGGCGGTCCTGACCTTGTGCACGTGGACGCCTACCGGCTGGGCAGCTTCGCTGAGTTGGAAGACCTCGACCTGGAGGCCTCCCTGGGGGAGGCGGTCACCCTCGTGGAGTGGGGCAGCGGGGTCGCGGAGGCACTCACGACCGATCGCATCGAACTGGACATCCGTCGCGGGACCGACCCCGACGACGACACGCGCTGGGTCAGCGTGACCCCGCTGGGGGACCGCTGGGATCGTGCCGCGGTCGCCGCCGCACTCAAGGAGGACTGATGAGCTGGACGCTGGCGCTGGACACCTCGACGGTGGTCGAGGCAGCCGTGGTGCACGACGGGCAGGTGGCCGCGACGGGCACCGTCGACGATGCGCGAGCCCACGCGGAACAACTGGCTCCCTTGGTTCAGCGGCTCCTGACCGAGTCGGGCATCGCGCCCGGTGACCTGACCGACGTGGTCGTCGGGGTGGGACCGGGACCGTTCACGGGCCTGCGCGTCGGAGTAGCGACGGGCATGACGCTCGCGGAAGTCATCGGGATCCCGGTCCACGGGGTGTGCAGCCTGGACGCGGTCGCGGCCCAGTGGGCCAACGAGGGTGCTCCGGCGGAGTTCCTCGTCGTCTCCGATGCGCGCCGCCGCGAGGTCTATTGGGCCCGCTACGACGCTTCGGGGCAACGCCTGGAAGGGCCACACGTCGGCGCACCGAGTACCCTGCCCGCGTTGCCGCTCGCAGGCCCGGGGGCCGCGCTGGTCGGCGAGCCGACGGGCCCTGCCCGGCTGTCGGCGGCCTACCTGGCCGCCTCGTCCCTGCCGGACGCAGGCCTGGAGCCCCTGTACTTGCGGCGTCCCGACGCCGACGTTTCCCGTCAGGTGAAGTCGACGTTGCCTCGCACCCGTTCCTCTGTGAGCAGGACGCGATGAGCCCCCGGCTGGCACGGTTGGCCGACGCCCCCCACATCGCCGCCCTGGAGGAGAGTTTTCCCACCGGGCGGTGGAGCCTCGACGCCTGGACCCAGGAGATGACCTCGCACCGTGCGCAGGTCCTGGTGGAGGGCGACGGGGAGTCGGTTCCCCTGGGCGTCGCAGCGTTCAGCGTGGCGGGGGAGACGTGTGATCTCAACCGCGTCATCGTCGCTCCCGCGGCCCGGCGCGGCGGTGTGGCGTTGCGCCTGCTGCTGGCGGGCCTGGCGTGGGCTGAGGAACAGGGGGCGACGCAGATGATGCTCGAAGTGGAGGACGGCAACGAGCCCGCCCTGGCGCTGTATCAGCAGATCGGCTTCGTGACGCTGGCGCGACGCGCGAACTACTACGGGCCGGGGCGCGACGCCCTGGTCATGGCACTACCGCTGGGGGAACAAGCATGAGCGAGCCGCTGGTCATCGGCGTCGAATCGAGCTGCGACGAGACGGGGGTGGCGATCGTCCGGGGGCGTGAGCTGCTGGCCAATGAGGTCGCCAGTTCGGTCGAGCAGCACGTCCGCTTCGGCGGGGTGGTGCCCGAAGTCGCCTCTCGTGCCCACCTCCAGGCCATCGTGCCCGCGCTGCGGCGCGCCACGCAGACCGCCGATGTGGATCTGAGCGAGATCGACGGGGTTGCCGTCACCGCAGGCCCCGGCCTGATGGGTGCCCTGGTGGTCGGTTTGTCGGCGGCCAAGGCCATCGCCCTGGCACTCAACAAGCCGCTGTACGGGCTCAACCACCTGGTCGGTCACGTCGCGGTCGACCTGCTCGATCATGGTCCGCTGCCCGAACGGTTCGGGGCATTGCTGGTGTCCGGCGGGCATACGTCCTTGCTGGTCGTCGACGACATTACCTCCCAGATCACCGAGGTGGGCTCCACCATCGATGACGCCGCGGGAGAGGCCTACGACAAGGTGTCGCGCCTGCTCGGCATGGGCTACCCCGGGGGGCCCGTCATCGACGCTGCCGCGGCGGACGGCAATCCGAAGGCCATCCGGTTCCCGCGCGGGCTGACGTCGCGGCGCGACCTGGAAGCACACCGCTTCGATTTCTCCTTCTCCGGCCTGAAGACAGCCGTGTCGCGCTGGGTCGAAACCGAGCGGCTTGCGGGGCGTCCTGTCCCCGTGGCGGACGTGTCGGCGTCCTTCCAAGAAGCCGTCGTGGACGTCCTGACCGCCAAGGCGATGGACATGTGCGCCCACTTCGGGCTCGACACCCTCGTGCTGGGCGGCGGGGTCGCGGCCAACAGCCGGTTGCGTGGCTTGCTGGCTGAGCGCGCGGACGCTGCCGGGGTGACGGTGCGTCGCCCGCGCCCGGGGCTGTGCACCGACAATGGGGCCATGATCGGCGCGCTTGGTGTGGAAGTGGTACGCCGCGGACGCCGGCCCAGTTCTCTCGACATCGGCGCCAACTCGGGGTTGCCGGTGTCCACGGTGCTCGTGTGAGCGCTGCGGCGCGCTCCCATCTGCTGCTGCTGGCCTGTGCGGCGATCTGGGGGTTCGCCTTCGTTGCGCAACGCCTCGGCGCGGATGTGGTCGGCGCCTACACGTTCATCGCCGCCCGCAACTACCTGGGAGCGGCCGCCCTGCTGCCGCTGGTATGGCTGATCGATCGTCGGGACAACAGCGACGCAGCCGCGCGTCGCCAGGCCTGGGCCAGGGCCGTGGGGCCCGGTCTGGTGATCGGCGTCCTGCTGTTTGCCGGATCGGCCTTGCAGCAACTGGGCATCGAACAGACCACGGCGGGCAACGCGGCCTTCGTGACCGGGCTCTACATGGTCCTGGTTCCCCTTGCGGGGCGATTCTTCGGCCACGCGACCCCGGTGGCGACGTGGGCGGGGATCGCGCTCGCCGTCCCGGGATTGTTCCTGTTGACGTGGACGGGCACGGGGATGGGGCCCGGGGACCTGTTGTGCCTGGTGGGCGCCGTGGTCTGGGCCTTTCACATCCTCACGGTGGGGCGCGCCTCCTCGGCGACGGACCCGTTGCGTCTCTCGATCCTGCAATTCGTCGTCGCGGCGGTGCTGGCCACGGGAGCGGCACCAATCGCCGAGTCGCGCCCCTTCGCTGGGCTGGGGGACGCGGTGGGTGCGGTCGTGTTCGCCGGGCTCGTCTCCACGGGGATCGGGTACACGCTGCAGGTGATCGGGATGCGTCACGCCCGAGCCTCGGTGGCCGCCATGATCATGGCCTTGGAGGCTGTCTTTGGTGCGCTGGGTGGGGCCCTGTTCCTGGGGGAGCGGCTCACCGGGCGCGGGCTGCTCGGCGCCGGGCTGATGATGGCAGGTATCCTCGTGACGCAGATTCCGTCCCGGCGGGAGCGGGCGCAGGAGGAGGCGGCGCTGCGGGCGGGGGAGGAACTCCCTCCTGTCCCCGAACCGCCATCGACGGCGCTGCGAGGCTGACATGGGTGCGCCCGGGTTCCGGCCGACGTTGGGTGTCCTCGCGTACGTCCTGCGCGGTGACACGGTGCTGCTCGTCCATCGCACCGCCCGTACTGCCGATGACCAGTTCGGCCTGTTCAACGGCTTGGGCGGCAAGGTCGAGGCCGGTGAGGACGTGGCGAGTGCTATGCGGCGCGAACTGCGCGAGGAGGCCGGGATCGAGGTGACGTCGATGCGCCTGCGTGGCACCGTGAGCTGGCCGGTGCTGGCGGGTCCGGGTGAAGACTGGTTCGGGTTCGTGTACGTCGTGGATGAGTTCACCGGAGAGCCACCGGCCGCCAACGAAGAAGGGACCTTGCACTGGGCTCCCCGCACCGAAATCGGCATCCTGCCGCTGCCCAAGGGAGATGAGGCCTGGCTGGGGCTGGTGTTCGACCCGGCGGTGACGTCGTTTGCCGGTGTCATGCCGTACGTGGACGGCGTTCCGGTCGACTGGCAGGTCTCCATCGAGCGGGCATTGTAACGCTGTTGCCCGATGGCCGCAGGCGGTGACGTGGACCGAGGTTGACGTCGCTAAGCTGACGGCCATGGCAAAGCGGCCCTATGACGTCCTACCCGGTGACCACGGAGCCCGCATCCGAGTCAACATCCACGGGAGCTACATCCTGCGCGTGCCACGGCTCAATCGCGGGACGGCCTTCACTCACGACGAGCGTGTCCAACTCGGTTTGGAAGGGCTGCTGCCCGAGCGTGTCACCCCGCTGGAGGGCCAACTGCATCGCGCCTACACGCGCTTCCTGCGGGCCGCCACGCCGTTGGAGAAGTACGCCTACCTCCAAGGCCTGCGTGACCGCAACACCGTGCTGTTCTATCGCCTCCTGAGCGAGCACCTCGATGAGATCATGCCCATCGTGTACACGCCGACCATCGGCGACGCGATCCAGGAATTCAGCCTGTGGTTCCAGCAAGTCAACGCCGTCTTTCTCGCCATTGACGCCCCCGACCGGATCGAAGCGTCGTTGCGTGCCTCCGGCAAAGGCCCAGACGACATCGACATGCTCATCGTCACCGACTCCGAGGGGATCTTGGGCATCGGGGATCAGGGAGTGGGGGGCGTCCTCATCTGCATCGGCAAGAAGTCGCTCTACACGGCAGCGGGCGGGGTGGACCCGGATCGCATGCTGCCGGTCGTCTTGGACGTCGGCACCGACAACCTCAAACTCCTCAACGACGACCTCTACCTGGGGTTGCGTCACGCGCGCGTCCGGGGGGAGCGCTACGACGCCTTCGTGGACGCCTTCGTGCAGGCGGCCCAGGCCGTCTTCCCGCACGCGATGGTCCACTGGGAGGACTTCGGCGCCAGCAACGCGCACCGCATCCTCAACCGCTACCGCGACGAGTTGTGCACCTTCAACGATGACGTCCAAGGAACGGCGGCGGTCGTGGCCGCAGCCGTCATGGCGGGGGTCAGCGCCAAGGGGGAGCGGCTGCGCGATCAACGCATCGTGATCAGCGGTGCGGGCACCGCAGGCATCGGTGTGGCCGACCTGCTCGTCGACTTGATGGTGAGCGAGGGACTGACCCCCGAGGAGACGCGCAGCCTGTTTTGGGCGACGTCGAGCCGTGGGCTGGTCACCGACGATCCGCACCTGCGGTTCCGCGACTTCCAGCGCCCCTACGCGCGCGCCGTCGCCGAGACGGACGGCTGGACGGTCGATGAACCCGCGCGGATCGGCCTGGCCGACATCGTGCGCAACGTCCACCCCACCGTGCTGATCGGCACCTCGGGCCAGCCGGGGCTCTTCAGCGAGGACGTCGTCCGCGACATGGCCGCGCACGTCGATCGCCCCCTGATCTTCCCGCTGTCCAACCCGACCGTGCTGGCGGAGGCGACACCCGGCCAACTCATCGAGTGGACCGACGGGCGCGCCCTCATCGCGACCGGCTCGCCGTTCGGCCCCGTGACGCACGAGGGCGTCACCTACACCGTCGCCCAAGCTAACAATGCGCTCGTGTTCCCCGGGCTCGGCCTGGGGGTCGCGGTGTGTCGTGCGTCCCGGGTCACCGATCACATGATCGCGGCGGCGGCCCGCGCCGTCGCCTCACTGGTGCACCTGCGGACGCCGGGGCAATCGTTGCTGCCGAGCGTTCGGGATCTGCGCCGCGTGTCGGCGACGGTGGCCATCGCCGTCGCCCGGCAGGCCGAACTCGACGGGGTCGCGGGAGTGCCGCTCACCGACCCGGTCCAGCAGGTGTTCGACCGCATGTGGCAGCCGGTCTATCCCGAACTCCTCTTCGGGGACGACGACCCGGCCTCGCACGTGCTCTAGCGCGGACGCCTCCCTCACGAGGAACGCCCCCACCCTGGACAGGGTGGGGGCGTTCGAGGATCTGCAGGCTCAGCCCTCGGCGGTGGCGTACCCGTCGGGGTTGGTGGACTGCCATCGGTAGGAGTCGACGCACGCTTCCTCCAGCGTCCGGGTGGCGTGCCAGCCGAGTTCCTCGGCGGCCTTGGAGACGTCCGCGTAGCAGGCGGCAACATCGCCGGGACGCCGAGCGGCGATCTCGTAGGGGATGGTCGTGCCGGAGGCCTTCTCGAAGGCGGCGACCAGTTCGAGCACCGAAATCGGCATCCCTGTACCCAGGTTCCACACGAAGGAACCCTTGCGGCCGTCGAGATACTCCAGCGCGGCGATATGACCTGCGGCCAGGTCGACCACGTGGATGTAGTCGCGCACCCCGGTGCCGTCGACCGTGTCGTAGTCGTCCCCGAAGACCGTCAGGTGATCCCGGCGACCCGCCGCAACTTGCGCGACGAACGGGAGCAGGTTGTTCGGGATGCCGCGAGGATCCTCACCGATGCGGCCCGAGACGTCGGCCCCGATCGGGTTGAAGTAGCGCAGGACCGCGACGGCCAGTTCGGGATCGGCTGCGGAGACGTCCGTCAGGATCTGCTCGATCATGTGCTTGGTCTGGCCGTAAGGGTTCGTCGCGCCGGTGGGGGCATCCTCGGTGAACGGCGGCTCGGACAGGTCGCCGTAGACCGTCGCGGAACTGCTGAACACGATGGTCTTCACCCCGTGCTTGGCCATGACCTCCAGCAAGGTGATCGTGGATTCGAGGTTCTCGCGGTAATAGGTCAGCGGGATCCGGGTCGACTCACCCACGGCCTTCCACCCCGCGAAGTGGATGACTGCGTCCGGGGTGAACGCGCTGAAGGCGCCATCGAGGGCATCCTCGTCACGCACGTTGGCGAGCACGAACTCGGGGGCTCGCCCTGCCAGTTCGGCGACGCGCCGAAGCGACTCTGGAGAGCTGTTGGACAGGTCATCGACGACCAGGACATCGTGTCCCGCCTGCAGTAGCGCCAAAGTCGTGTGCGAGCCGATGTATCCGGCTCCACCGGTGACGAGCACGCGCATGGGAATCCTCTCGTTGGGTACGCGCCCACTCTAACCGGGGCGGTTGCGCCAGGCCGGGCGGCGGACGAACTACCCGCGCGGGGCCATGGGTCACTACTCTCGCACCCATGAAGATCGTGAAGACTGTGCTGCTGATCGCCGCCGTGGCCGCGCTCGTGGCCGGAGGCGTCTACCTCAGCCTCGTGTTCCTGGACAATGCCCGTCTGCTGGCGGCGGCGAACGCGAACAAGTCCGGCAACCTGTTCAACGATCCCATGCACAACATCTTCCTCGTCTCGGGGCTGGCGCTGGGGGGTGGCCTGCTGCTCGGGCTGGGTATCGGGCTGCCCGTGCAGACCCGCGGTGCCGTGCGGCGCGACGCTCTCGATGAGGCCAACGCCCAACGGCGCAGCGCGATCGCCAAGGGAGCCGCCCAGCACGCCTCGCTGCCCGAGACGGGTGCGGCGGGAGCGGCCCCACAGCAGCCCGTGATCGAGCCGCCCGCTCCCCAGGGGAACCTGTGAGGCTGGCGGACGCCGACCGGGTCAACGTCACGACGTTCGACGCCGCCGGGCAAGGGACGACATCGACCAACTTCGTCGTCGGCATGGACGAGGACCGCATTGGGCTGTGGACGACCGAGTCCGGGCCGTGGACGCAGCGCCTGTCCCTGTCCGCCGTGGTGTCGCTGCACGCGGCCACCCCGTCGGGCAAAGACCTACGGGAGGAACCCGTCCTCGAAGGGAAGGCCGTCCTGGTCACCGAAGGCGAAGAGTACGAGGCGGTGAGGGCGGCCACCGAGGCGAAGTACGGCCTGGCCATGAAGGTGGCGCAAGTCGCGGACTGGGCCTGGGAACTCGGCGGCAAGGGGACACCCGACGGGGTCGTCGTCATCAGCATCGTCGGGTGAGCGTGGACCTTTCCACCGCGCGCTGGCTGGTTTCCCCCGACGCGAGCCCGGCCCTGGCCGCGGCGGCAGCGCAACCCGACCCCGATTCGCTGGCGGCGGCGACGGCGCTGCGGAAGCTGGTCACCCCCGAGCAGGCTGCGGCCGTCTTGACGCAGGCCGCGTTGCGGCGTCGAGCACGGCCCAAGTTCGGCGCGCGGGCAGACAGGTTGTTCTTCACCCCTGATGGGCTCGAGCAGGCCACCCGGAGCGCCGTGGCGGCCCGCCGTGCATCCTGGTTCGTCCGAGCCGGAGCCGATACCGTCCTCGATCTGGGATGCGGGCTGGGGGCGGACGCCTTGGCCTTCCAGGATGCGGGGCTGACGGTGGTCGCTGTGGAGAAGGATCCGGTGACCGCGCTCCTCGCGCAGGCGAACCTCGGTCACCCGGTGTTGGTGGCGCAGGCGCAGCAGGTGTGGCCGACGCTCCTGGTAGACCATCCCGACGCGGGTGTGTTCGCTGACCCGGCGCGTCGTACAGGGGCGGGCCGCACGTGGCGCCTGGAGGATCTCAGCCCGCCGTGGGATTTCGCCCTCGACGTCCTGGCCAGCGGACGCCTTGCGGCACTCAAGCTGGGCCCTGGTGTCCCGCATCGGGTGATTCCCGCCGACGCCGAGGCGTCCTGGGTGTCGGATCAGGGCACCGTGGTGGAGTGCGCCGTCTTCGCGGGTCCCTCTGCGTCGCCGGGTCGCCGCTCGGCGGTGGTGGATGGTGCGGAACTGTCGGGTGGTGAGACGGCTGCCTCGCCGCCCGGGGCAGTGGGGGCTTACCTCTATGACCCCGACGGCGCCGTGGTGCGCGCCGGGCTGGTCGACGACCTGGCACTCGCCCTGGATGCGTGGCGGGTCGATGCGCACACCGCCTACCTGTCTGCCGATGTCGCGGTGCCCACGCCCTTCGCTTCGGCGTTTGCGGTGTCGGAGGTCTTGCCCTTCGACGAGCGGATTCTGCGCGGGTGGGTGCGCGAACGCCGCATTGGCACGCTCGAGATTAAGAAGCGTGGCCTCGAGGTTGATCCGGCCGCATTGAGGAAACGACTGAAGCCTTCGGGGCGGGCCGCGGCGACGCTGGTGCTCACGCCGACACCGGAGGGAGCACGCGCCGTAGTCTGCGCCCGGATGGGGCATTTGGAGCGTCCCCCGTTAGGGTGACGTTCACGGCCCCTCGCAGCCGCGCAGCGTCCTCAGGGAAAGGCACTCCTTTTTCATGACCGCATTTCGTACACCCCCCACCGGCGCCCACCATGATGTCGGACCGGAAGAGAGCTTCTTCTCCACAACCGACGGCAAGGGCGTCATCCTGCAGTCCAATGACGTCTTCGTCCGGTTGTCGCGCTACCCCCGCGAGCGCCTCATCGGTGCCCCGCACAACATCATTCGGCACCCGGCGATGCCGGCCGGCGCCTTCTTGCTGATGTGGGACACCCTGACCGCTGGCCGTCCGTTCTGCGCCTACGTCGACAACCTGGCTGCGGACGGAAGCTGCTACACGGTCTTTGCCACGATCACCCCGCTGGGGGAGCGCTACCTCTCGGTTCGGTTCCGGCCGCTGTGCACCGACCTGCTGGATGCGGCGCGCAGCCTGTACGCGGCGGTGCGGCCTGGGGAACTCGCGCAGCGAGATCTCGGATTGAGCGCGCACGCGGCGGCGGAACACGGGTTGGGTCAACTGGCATCTCTTCTCGCTCAGGCGGGGTTCCCCAGCTACGACGAGTTCATTTGGGCGGCGCTGCCCGCCGAGGTCACCGCTCGCGCAGCAGCCGGGGTGGGCTACCCGACGCGGACCGATAGCGCGAGTGAATGGTGGCCGCTGTTGGCCGCCGGGGCACGCGTGCACCGCGCCCTGACCGGCTGGGTCGGGCAACTCGACACCCTGCAGGAACTGGCCGACGCGCTGGTGGCCGGCGGGCATCAGGTCCGCGAAGGGATCACCGCCTCGGAGGAGGCCGCGGCGGACCTGACTGCGGCGGCGTCCGCCACGGCCGGGTTCTCCCCGGTGATGGCGTCGCTGACCTTGTGGGTGTCCATGACCGCCGAGATGGACGACATGCTGCGCACCCTGGCCGATCGCTTGGCAGAACTGCGCACCGGCGTGGTGAAGACGCGCTTCGGGATCGCGTTGGGCTCGCTGGAGTCGGAGACCGTGGGCCGGTTCGTCAGCGAACTCATGGACGGTGGTCCAGGCGCGAAGGACGCCCAGCCGGCGATTCAGGACCTGGTGGTGGCGCTGCGCGAGGGCGTGACGCACGCCTCGGCCGCGACGGCCGCCAACGCCGCGCTCGCGGCGAGCGTCGCCGACGAGATGGAGGCACTGGCCGAACTGCTCGGCGTCCCGACCACGTTGCTGGGTGGCTTCGAGTCGATGGCGGGGGAGCGTGACGATCCTGCCTTGGCGGCGGTCCTGCCGCGGGTGCGTGAGGTCATGGCCCGCGGGCAGGCCGACGCTGAGGCATTGTCGGCGCTCGCGCGCCGTTCCCGGGCCTTCGCGGCCTTCGATGCGACCGACGTCCACGCCGACTTGGATCGTATCGACGCGCTTACCGGCGGCATCTGGGATTGATCCGGGGCCAGGATTAGCACTCGGGTTGAACGAGTGCCAGCGCGTGGATACAGTCGTATCTGGCACTCGTTCATCGAGTCTGCTAGCCCACGGCGGCACCGCGACGACGCCTGGGCGGCGCAATCGAAGATCCGTCATCGGATCCCGACACCGGGGTCCACACGCAGAAAGGGCACCATCGTGGCCGTCACGATCAAGCCGCTCGAAGACCGCATTCTGATCCAGCCCCTCGAGGCCGAGACCACCACCGCATCGGGTCTCTACATCCCCGACACCGCCAAGGAAAAGCCCCAGGAGGGCAAGGTCGTCGCCGTCGGCCCGGGCCGCGTCGATGACTCCGGCAAGCGCATCCCGCTCGATGTCGCCGAGGGCGACGTCGTCATCTTCTCCAAGTACGGCGGCACCGAGGTCAAGTACGACGGCGCCGAGTACCTGCTGCTGAACGCGCGCGACATCCTCGCCGTCGTCACCAAGTGACCACCGCGAACCATCGATAGGAACATTCATGGGTAAGTCTTTGAAGTTCGACGAGGAGGCTCGGCGCGCCCTGGAGCGCGGCGTCGACGCCCTCGCCAACACTGTGAAGGTGACGCTGGGGCCCAAGGGCCGCTACGTCGTGCTCGACAAGAAGTGGGGCGCCCCCACCATCACCAACGACGGCGTGACCGTCGCCAAGGAGGTCGAACTCACCGACCCCTTCGAGAACCTGGGCGCGCAGTTGGCCAAGGAGGTCGCCACCAAGACCAACGACGTCGCCGGTGATGGCACCACCACCGCGACCGTGCTGGCTCAGGCCCTCGTGCACGAGGGGCTGCGTTCCGTGGCCGCCGGCGCGAACCCGATCGAGCTGAAGCGTGGCATCGAGAAGGGCGTCGCCGCGATCGACGCAGCCCTGGCCGAGGTCGCCAAGCCGGTCGAGACGACGGCCGACATGGCCAGCATCGCCACGATCTCCAGCCGTGACGCCGAGATCGGCGAACTCATCGCCAGCGCGTTCGACAAGGTGGGCAAGGACGGCGTCATCACCGTCGACGAGTCCAACACCTTCGGCACCGAGCTTGAGTTCACCGAGGGCATGCAGTTCGACAAGGGCTACCTGTCCCCGTACTTCGTGACGGATCCGGAGCGCATGGAGGCCGTCCTGGACGACCCCTACATCCTGGTCAACTCCGGCAAGATCAGCTCGATGAACGACCTGCTGCCGCTGCTGGAGAAGGTCATCGGCGCCAACGGCACGCTCGTCATCATTGCTGAGGACGTCGACGGTGAGGCGCTGTCCACCCTCGTGGTGAACAAGATTCGCGGCACGTTCAACTCGGTGGCCGTCAAGGCCCCCGCGTTCGGCGATCGCCGCAAGGCCATGCTGGAAGACATCGCCATCCTCACCGGTGCGCAGGTCGTCTCCCCCGAACTGGGTCTCAAGCTCGACCAGGTCGGGCTCGAGGTCCTGGGCCGGGCACGCCAGGTCGTCGTCACCAAGGACAACACGACCATCGTCGACGGCGCGGGCCAGGCTGCCGACGTGAAGGGCCGCGTTGAGCAGTTGCGTGCCGAGATCGAGCGCACCGACTCCGACTGGGATCGCGAGAAGCTCTCCGAGCGCGTCGCGAAGCTGGCCGGTGGCGTCTGCGTCATCAAGGTGGGTGCCGCGACCGAGGTCGAGATGAAGGAGAAGAAGCACCGCATCGAGGACGCCGTCTCGGCGACCCGTGCGGCCATCGAGGAAGGCATCGTCGCCGGTGGCGGCTCCGCCCTCGTGCACGCTGCCTCCAGCATCGAGTCCGGCCTGGGTGACACCGCCGACGAGAAGACGGGGTCGCTCATCGTCAAGAAGGCCGTCGTCGAGCCGCTGCGCTGGATCGCCGAAAACGGTGGCGAGCCCGGCTATGTGGTCGTTTCCAAGGTGCAGGAACTGGCACCGGGGCACGGCTACAACGGTGCGACGGGCGAGTACGAGGACCTGGTCAAGGCCGGCGTCATCGATCCCGTCAAGGTGACCCGTTCGGCGCTGTCGAACGCGGCCTCCATCGCGGCCTTGCTGCTGACGACCGAGACGGTTGTCGTCGACAAGCCTGAGGACGAGGACGACGATCAGCACTGATCGTTGATCCGGCCCCTCACCGGCTGAGATTCATACTCAGGCCCTCGCGCATGGCGCGGGGGCCTGAGTCGTCTCTGGGGACAGCCCTCGTGGAGGGCTGCGATGGGCGCAGGCGTGCCCGCTACGCTGGGGCCCCGTCGTCGAGTGTGGGAGGAGTCGCAGGTGGCAGACGGATCACACCGGCGTCCTGGCGTCCGCTTTGGTGTCGCTGCCGCGGTGGGGTTCACCGCGAGCCTGCTCGTCGCGTGGGGATCCGCCCATCCTGAGTTCGCCTTCAACCGCTACGGATGGCTCGAGCCCGCAGTAGACACCATCGGTAACTCCCTTCCGCTGCCCTGGAACCGCGTGGCGATCGTGGTCGGCGTCGCCTCCCTGTGCGCTGTGTGGTGGCAGATGCGCCTGCGTCCCGGGGGGACGCCCCTGACCCGCCCTTGGCTGTTGGCGACGCTGTGGGCCCTGCCGCTGCTGCTGTGCCCGCCCGTACTGTCGGGCGATGCGGTGCTGTATGCCGATTCGGGATGGATCGAGAACCAGGGTGGATCCGTCTACCGTCAGGGCCTCGGCTCGGCTTTCGGGCCGTTCGGCTCGTCGGTGGATCCTTTGTGGCGCGGGCATGGGGTCGCCTATCCGGCGGTGAGCTTGCTCGTCAACCAGGCTGTCGTCGCGGCCACCGGCAACCACGCCTACTGGTCCATCGTGGCCATGCGGATCCCCGCCCTCGTCGGAGTGGTCCTCATCGCCGCGTGTGCCCCTCGCATCGCCCGTTTCCTCACCCCCCAGGACGCGGACGCGACCGCTCGTGCGTGGTGGTGGGGGGCGCTCAACCCGGTCCTGGTGATCCACTTCATCGGCGGTGCGCACAACGACGCCCTCATGGCCGGGGTATCGGTGCTCGCGATCTATGTGACCGTTGTCGGCATCCAGTGCCGCGATCCGTGGCGTTCACGTGCACTGACCTGGGTGCTCGCCCCCATGCTGGCCGGGTTGTCGATGGCGTTGAAGCAGCAGGGCGGCCTGACGGTCTTGGCGGTGGCGGGCCTGCCGCTTCTTGCCACACTGCGCTCGACGCCCCTGCCTGCCCGGCTGTGGCCCTATGCGCGGCGCACCGTCATCGTGACCGCTATCGCGGTGGCGACCTTCGTGACCGTGAGCGTGGCCTCGGGGAAGGGGTTCGGCTGGACCGAATGGCTGACCCTCATGGGCGCGGCGGGGACGCCTGCCCCCTTCGCGCTGGTGTCGGAATGGGGCGGGGACCTCATCGCGTGGGCAGGCGCCGATCCGAGCGCATTCCGGGCTGTGGTGGGCTTCAGCTCAAATGTCGCCGTGCTGGGCGTCCTGGGCTGGGTGGTGGTGCGCTTCAGCGATCGTCCCGTTGCGGCGGTGGGCTGGGGATCACTTGCGGTCGCGATCCTGGGGCAGTCGATGCACCCGTGGTACCTGCCCTGGAGCCTGGCGCTGCTCGGCCTGGGTCCCCTCACCGTTCGGCAACGCGGCTGGGTAGCGGGCTTCGCCATGGCGTTCCTGACGTGGAACGCGCTTCAGACCGTTTTGTGGCACGGAGCCTGACGAGGCGGTCTACACTCGCCCGCATGCGTGTCGCCGTCACCGAAGGACCCCCTCACCTGGTCGGCGGACTCGCCACAGCGCTGATGAAGCGTGGCGACGAGGTGGTCCTCTTGGAGCGCTCCCCCCATGAGGCGCCCGATGGGGTAGAGCGTCGTCACTGGGATCCGCTGGCCGGGCTGATCGACGACCCTGGCCTCAGCGACGTGGACGCCGTTATCAACATGTTCGGCAGCCCCATGACAGGGCGCTGGACGACCCCGGTCAAGGAAGAACTGCGCAGCACCCGGGCCACGGGAACCTTGAGCGTCGTGAGCATGCTGGAGCCGCAGGGGCGATGTCAGCGCCTCCTTGCCTTGTCGTCGACCCGCTTCTACGCCGACGCAGGGGCGGCCCCCGTGACGGGGGACTCCCCGCCCGGTTCTGGATTCTTGTCCCAAGCCATCGGGATGTGGGAGGCGGCAGCCCGCCACTCGCCGGTCCCCACCGCCTTGCTGCGGACCCCCGCGATCATCGCCCGGGGGCGCGGCTATCTCGCTCGGCGCGACCGCGGCCTGCGTGGACGCGTCGGCAGCGGACGCCAGTACATTCCCTGGATTCACCTCGCCGATTGGGTCAATGCCGTTGTCCTCCTGCTGGAGGATGGCACCGAGGGCCCGCTGAACATCGTGGCGCCCACCGACACCACCGAGGCCGAGTTCGTGTCGACGTGGGCGCGGGTCCAGGGACGCCGAGTTCCGCTGCCTGTCCCTGACTGGGTGATGCGGGCGCGGTTCGGCGCCGACGCATCCCAGGAGTTGTGGTGGGCCAGCGCCCGCGCGGTTCCCCAGCATCTGCTCGATGTCGGGTTCACGTATCGCTACCCGGATCTGGAATCGGCCCTGCTGGAAGCCGCGGGGCCCGCGTCCGCCCACGGCTGATCGGGCCGCCCGTGGGGGATGGGCGCATAGACTGCTGTCCACACCAGCGTCGTACGGAAAGTGGGTTGGCATGGCTTTGGACGATCTGACGGCGGCAGGGGTCCCGGCTCCGTTCGCACCGCTCGGGCTCACGTTCGACGATGTCTTGCTTCAACCCAACGAGAGCGACGTCATTCCCGCCGAGGTCGACACGACCACGCAGGTCAGCAGGCGGATCGCCTTGCGCATCCCGCTGATGAGTTCGGCGATGGACACCGTCACCGAGTCGCGCATGGCCATCGCGATGGCGCGCCAGGGCGGTTTGGGCATCCTGCACCGCAACATGACGGCCGATGAGCAGGCCAGTCAGGTCGACCGAGTCAAGCGTTCCGAGGCGGGGATGGTCGATCAGCCCATCACTACCACGGTGGACGCCACGATCGGCGAAGTCGACGAGATGTGCGGCACCTATCGCGTTTCTGGCCTGCCTGTCGTCGATGATCGCGGTCACCTGGTCGGCATCATCACCAACCGTGACATGCGTTTCGAGGACGACCCGAACCGTCCGGTCAGCGAGGTGATGACCCGCATGCCGCTGGTCACCGGGCACCCGGGGATCTCGCCCGACGACGCGCTGAAGCTGCTGGGGCAGCACAAGATCGAGAAGCTGCCGCTGGTCGATGACGACGGCATCCTGCGGGGTCTGATCACCCTGAAGGACTACGTGAAGTCCGACAAGTACCCGCTGGCCACGAAGGACCCCCAAGGCCGGTTGCGTGTAGGGGCGGCGATCGGCACGTTCGGCGAGGCGTGGGAGCGGGCCATGTTGTTGGTGGAGGCGGGCGTGGACGCCCTGGTCACCGACACCGCTCATGGGCACAGCCGTTCCGAGATGGACCTGATCCGTCGCCTGAAGGCCGAGCCGCGCGCCGCGCACGTCGACGTCATCGGCGGCAATGTCGCGACCTATGAGGGCGCCAAGGCCATCGTGGAGGCCGGCGGGGACGCCGTGAAGGTCGGTATCGGCCCGGGCTCCATCTGCACGACGCGCGTCGTGGCCGGGGTCGGCGTCCCGCAGGTCACGGCGCTCTACGACGCAGCCCGCGCGGCCAAGTCCGCCGGGGTCCCGGTGATCGGGGACGGCGGCCTGCAGTACTCCGGCGACATCGCCAAGGCCCTCGTGGCGGGCGCCAACGCGGTCATGCTCGGCTCGCTGCTGGCGGGCTGCGAGGAGAGCCCCGGCGAACTGGTCTTCATCAACGGCAAGCAGTTCAAGAGCTACCGGGGGATGGGCAGCCTGGGGGCCATGAAGGCCCGAGGCAAGGGCGGGAGCTTCGCCTCGGACCGCTACTTCCAGGCGTCGGCCACCACCGACGACAAGTTCATCCCCGAGGGCATCGAGGGGCAGGTCGCCTACCGGGGCCCGCTCGCCGCGGTGGCCTACCAGCTCATCGGCGGGCTACGTCAGTCGATGTTCTACTCCGGTGCCCGTACGGTGCCGGAACTGCAGGAACGCGGCCGGTTCGTGCGGATCACCTCCGCCGGTCTGCGCGAGTCCCATCCGCACGACATCCAGATGACCGTCGAAGCCCCCAACTATTCAGCTAAGTGAGCGACATGATTGAGATCGGACGCGCCAAGCGCGCCACGCAGGTGTACGGCTTCGACGACATTGCCATCGTCCCGACGCGGCGGACCCGCACCCCCGAAGACGTGAAGCTCACGTGGACGATCGACGCGCTCACGTTCGACTTCCCGATCGTGGCGGCCCCCATGGATTCGGTCATGTCCCCGGCGACGGCGATCGAGTTCGGCAAGCTGGGTGGCCTGGGCGTCCTCAACCTGGAGGGCCTGTGGACGCGATACGCCGACCCGCAGCCGCTGCTGGACGAACTCGCCGAAATCAGTGACGCCGGGGCCGCGACGCAGCGGATGCAGGAGATGTACTCCGCGCCGATCCAGCCGGAGTTGATCCGGGAACGCATGCAGGAGATCCGTGATGCTGGCGTCCCGGTGGCGGGCGCCCTGAGCCCGCAGCGCGCCCAGGAGTTCGCCTCGGTGGTGGAATCCTCCGGCGTGGACTTCTTCGTCATCCGCGGCACCACCGTGTCCGCCGAGCACGTCTCGACGTCTGAGGAGCCCCTCAACTTGAAGGAGTTCATCCGCAAGCTCGACGTTCCGGTCATCGTCGGTGGCTGTGCCACCTACCAGGCGGCCTTGCACCTGATGCGAACGGGCGCGGCGGGCGTCCTGGTCGGTTTCGGGGGCGCGGCCACGGGGCGGACCCGCCATGTGCTTGGCGTCGAGGTGCCGATGGCCTCAGCCATCGCCGATGTCGCCGCCGCTCGGCGCGACTACATGGACGAGTCGGGCGGGCGTTACGTCCACGTCATCGCCGATGGGGCGCTGGGACGCTCCGGCGATCTGGCCAAGGCGATCGCCTGCGGTGCGGACGCCTGCATGGTGTCCACGCCGCTGGCCCGGGCCGACGAGGCACCGGGCAAGGGCTGGCACTGGGGTCCGGAGGCTTGGCATCCGCGTCTGCCGCGCGGCGAGCGCGTTCGCGTGGGCCGTGTCGGGAGCTTGGCGGCGGTCGTCGAGGGCCCCTCGCACGTCCCGGACGGCACCATGAACCTCGTCGGCGCCCTTCGTAAGGCGATGAGCACGACCGGCTACACCGAGGTCAAGGAGTTCCAGCGCGTCGAGATCGTCGTCCACGCTTAGCCATGAAACGCGGGCTCGCGCTGGCGCTGGCTGCCGTTTTGCTGGCGGTGACCGGCGGGCTGGTGTGGTGGTTCGCCTACCTGCCCGGTGAGCGAGCCCACGAACAGGCCGACGCGATCGCTGCCGGTTTGGCGTCGGGGACGCTGGAGGATTCCTGGTTCGTCACGCCCGGGGCGCAGGCGGAACTGACGCGGATCTACGCCGGGATGGGTTCCCTACGGCCGAGCGTGAGCGTGGGACCACTCACCTCGCAAAGCGACGGCTCGTTGGGAGCCGACCTCACGTGGCGCTGGGAGATCCACGCGGGCAAGGATCCCTGGGAGTACACCACCGCGCTGCGGTTGCATCGCACGAAGGGGCCCGACTGGGCTGCGGAGTTTACCCCCACCCTGGTGGCCCCCACGTTGGGGGCGACGGACCGGCTACGAGCGACCCGCCTCTCAGCGGTCCGCGGCGCGATTCTCGGCCAACAGGGGGAGATCCTGGCTGGCAACACGTCCGCCTACCGGGTCGGGATCGACAAGACCTTGACGACGCCAGAGTCCGCGGTGGCCAGCGCACGTCCGCTGGCTGACCTCATGGGAATCGATGCTGAGCGCTTTACTGCTCGCGTCCAGGGGGCGGGACCCAAGGCCTTCATCGAGGCTCGGATCCTGCGGCGCGGTGATCCCGCCGAGGCTGCGCTGGCCCGCCGAGCCACCGACTTCGCGGGCGTCCGCGCCATCGCGACGACCTTCCCGCTGGGTCGAACGTCCAGTTTCGCGCGTCCGCTGCTGGGCGTCGTCGGCGATGCCACCGCCGAGCAGGTGGACGCCTCGGGCGGCACGATCCGCTCGGGAGATCTGGCGGGCCGCGGCGGTCTTCAGGAGGCGCGCAATCACGTGCTGGCCGGGTTGACGGGCTTCGTCATCGAGCGCGTCGACGCCGACAACCGGGCCACGGAACTGTTCCGGGTGGAGCCCCTCGACGGCGCCGACGTCCAGACGACGATCGATGCCCACCTCCAGGGGGCCGCCGAGTCCATCCTCGCTGGTGTCGGTCCTGCCAGCGCCCTGGTCGCGATCAGGCCCTCCGACGGCGCAATCCTCACCGCAGCCGTCGGTCCCGGTTCCCAGGGGTTCTCCACCTCGACGCTCGGCCAGTACGCGCCCGGCTCCACTTTCAAGGTGGTGTCCTCGCTTGCGTTGCTGCGCGCAGGGTTGGGGCCCGATACCCCCGTCCAGTGCACCGACGGCGTCACCGTGGACGGCTACCGGTTCGACAACTGGCAGGGTTACCCCCGGTCCGCCTTGGGCGAGGTTCCCCTGCACACGGCCTTCGCCTACTCCTGCAACAGTGCGTTCATCAATGCCCGCGACACGATCCCCCAGGCCGCCCTCGTCTCCGCGGCCGACAGCCTGGGGCTGACGGCGAAGGCCAACCTCGTCATCCCTGGCTTCCTGGGTACGGTGCCCGCTGAGGCGAACGGGACGGCCCACGCGGCGTCCATGATCGGCCAAGGGCAAGTCCTGGCCAGCCCGCTGGGGATGGCGACGGTGGCGGCCAGCGTCGCGGCCGGACACACCGTCACCCCCGTCCTGGTGCCGGAGCCTTCACAGCAGGCGGCGACGCCCGCCGTTCCCCTCACGCAGGAGGAGGCCGGGGCGCTGCGGTCGTTGATGCGCAGCGTCGTCACCGAAGGCGGGCATACGGCGCTGTCGACGATCACGGGGGATGCCGTGGGTGCCAAGACCGGCACCGCCAGTTACGGGTCGCCGGTGCGCTATCACGGCTGGATGATCGCGACGCAAGGCGACCTGGCGGTGGCTGCGTTCACCGAGGATGGCTCCAGCGGGACGACGAACGCCGAACCGCTGGTGGTGTCCTTCCTGGAGGCCGCGAACCGCTAGGCCGGCACGTCGTGCATGCGTCGGGTATCGGCCGCGAACAGGGCACGCGCCTGACGTTCCTGGTCGGGGGAGTCCCACGTGATGGCGTCCAGGCCTTCGACGGATTGATCGTGGACGCGTGTCACGGCGGCCGCGGACACGAGCCCGGCCGCGCACAGTTCCACCGCGGCACCCAGATAGGTGTCGAAGGTGACGATGCCGCGGGCCGCCCGTTCGGCGCGAACGTCGGGCGGGGTCGCGACGACATCGTGGATGAGCACCGCGTCCACGACGTCGCCGAAGCGTTCTTGAATGAGTTCTCCGACGGCGACATCACCTTGGCCGGAGTCGCCGATGAAGACCATCCGGTACTCGGGGAAGAGTTGGCGATAGTGGGCGATGTTGTTCAGCTTGCGGGCCGCCATCAGGTCGTGGCTGGCCAAGGCGGCGAAGGTGCCGGTCAGGACGCTGTGGTGCTTGATGCCTGCGCGGCGCAGCGTGGCGCGCGTGTGGTTCTCGATCAGCCCGAAAAGGTCACCGGGGCGAGCGGTGACGAACGTCAGGTCGCCCAGGGAGTAAGCCTCGTCATCGGGCCCCCGGTCGAGCGCATCCAAGACGGCCAAGACGCCGGGGTAGACGGTGCCGCGAGGGAAGCGGCGGTCGTGCAGCACGGCGGCCACGGTGTCGTCGATGTCACACAGAACCTTCACCTCTCCCGGGTGCACATCGCGGGCCTCGGCCTCGATGTGGGCCACGATGACGTCGCGGATCTCGGGGTCGCCGGTGTCGGAGAAGATCAGCTCCTCCAGATCGTGATGATCGGGTCGGTTGTTGATGGTGTTCTTCAGTTCGGTGAGTCGTTCCCCGCCCACCGCCTGGAAGACCGCGGCGATGGTCTCGGCGTCGGCCCCGTCGGTGTGTCCGGCCTGCAAGCCGTAGACGACGTTGGCCAGCGCCGGGATCGAGAGGGTATCCAGCCGTTCCAGGATCAGGTTGCGCAAGGCGGTGCGATGATCGGGGCCGATGAGGCGGCCGTCCAGGCTGGCGAAGAGTTCGGCCGCGTCCACGTTCCTGAGTGCCTCATCGAAGTCGGGGCCGGACGCTTGGCGCAGCAGCGACAAAACGGCGGCCTCCTCATCGCGGTCGGTATGGCCGCGCAGCAGCGCGTTGAGCACGTCGAGGTTCAAGGGCACGGGCGCCAGTCTAGGAACCCGCCGGAACACGCACCTGCAAGGCGGCGTGCTGGACGCGAATCCGCAGGTCAACGACCGGTCCTACGTCGTCGCCGTCGAGGTGGAAGGGCGTGGGGTGATCCGGCACCGCCCACAACGTGGAGACCTTGGTGTAGCGCAGGGCTCTCGTGTCGATCCGGTGCCCGGTGAGGCCCGCGAACGCGACGGGGCCCCACTCGGTGCGATGGCGCAGCGGTAGTTCCATGACGTCGAGGCGTCCGTCGTCGAGGACGGCGTCGGGGAACACGTCGATCCCGCCGGGGATACGGCCCGCGTTGGCGACCAGCAGCGTCCACGTCGTCAAGCGGCGCCCCGGTGCGTTGTTGAGGGAGACGTGCATGGCCAGAGGACGAGAGAACAAGTGCCGGGTTCCGCTGGCCAGGTACGACAGCCACCCCAGCCGTTGCTTGAGCCGTGGGCTGGTGGCGCCCACCGTCGCGGCGTCATGACCCAGCCCGGCCATGACGAGGAAAGGCATCTCGGGTGTCGGCTCCCCGACGTGGCCCCGCTCGTCGAGGACGCGCCAACTCGCCCAGCCGATGTCCACGCTGCGGGCTGGCGCAAAGAGGGCTCGATCGACTGCCAGCAGCGGCTTGCGGGTTCGCAGCCGAAGATTGTAGGCGAAGAGGTTGGCCGTCCCGATGGGCAGGATGCCGAGTTCGACGCCCGTCCCCGCTAAGGCTCGGGCCGCTTCCCGCAGGGTGCCGTCGCCGCCCGCGACCACGACGGCGCGAGCCCCCTGCGCGACGGCTTCATGCACCTGGGGATAGCCGTCGGCCTCCGGGGTGGTGGTGGCGATGACCGGCGCGGGGAGCCCCGCATCGCGACAGGCCGTTTCCAAGACGCGCCGCATGACGGCATACCCTCGGGCGGCGGGATTCATCACCGCCCACAGCGTCCCCGACGCGGCGTCGCTCACACCCACCATTGTGCCTGGGGGCGCGGCAGGCCGCCGCTAGGGTGTGGGGTATGACCCAGGTGCCTGCTGAGCTCACGGAACTGCGTGCCAGTATCGACAACCTCGATCGGGCCGTCATCTGCCTGCTGGCCGAGCGGTTCAAGATCACCCAGCGCGTCGGGCACCTCAAGGCCGCTACCGGCCTGCCCGCCGCGGATCCGGCGCGTGAGCAGCAGCAGATCGAGCGGCTGCGGCGGCTCGCGGACGAGGCCGGACTGGATCCCGAGTTCGCGCAGAAGCTGCTCGCGTTCATCGTCACCGAGGTGGTCCGCCACCACGAGCAGATTGCCCGCGACGCTCAGAGCTGACACCCGGGTCGGCTCACGGCTGAGCGAAGCGCGCCACAAAGTTCGCCAGGATCAGCGCCGGTTGGTCGCCCACGTCGGCGGCGCGCGCGGACGCCGACAGGGCGTCGAAATCGTCGGGATCGAAGTAGCCGGCGTCGGCGTAGATCCCCATGCGGGCGATCAGGCGTTCCGCGTCGAGTTCGGGGTGGAATTGCGTCACGTACACGCTCTCACCGACCCGAAAGGCCTGCACCGGGCAGGCCGTCCCGGACGCGAGCACCACGGCCCCTTCAGGGAGCACCGAGCAGGCCTCCTTGTGGCCGGTGAACGCCCGGAAGCTGGGGGAGAGGCCTTCGAAGAGCGGGTCGGCCAGCCCCGCCTCGGTGAGTGTCACGGCAACGGCACCCGCGCCCTCCCCGTAGCGGCGATCCACCACCCCGCCCAGGTGGGAGGTCACCACGCCCAGGCCGTAGCACAACCCCAGCAACGGCACCCCACCCGCCAAGGAGGCCTCCACGAGATGGCCCAGATCGGTCTCGACCCGGAGCTGGGTCGCGCTCTTGACCTCATCGGACGCGTTGAACGGCCCGCCGCCGATGATGACGCCCGCAAAGTCGTCGGGATCGATGAGGGGCAGGGGCGCCTGCTCGGCGCGAACCTGAACGAGTTTGTCGCTGGGGAGCCCGGTGAGCGCCAGCAAGGTCAAGAACTCCGCCTCGGCCGCGCCATCGTGGTCGCGGACCGATATGTGCAGGAACGGTTTCATAGGGCCTCCTTCGTCTCGGCGCACACCGCGTCAACGACGGTGAGCAGGGCGGCGTCGGCGGCGATGGCGCGTTGACGCTCGGCGCTGTTGCCTTCGGCGCACAACACCAGCGCCCGATCCAATGCGGAGCGGCAGCCCCACCGGTCGGCGTACGGTGCAAGCCGTGTATGCCACTGTGCCACGGCTTCCCGCATCGGGAGGGAGCCGTCGGTCGTGATGAGGTCGGCGGCCAGACCGTAACGGGCGGCGCGCCACTTGTTCTCCCGCACGAACCAGGGCGCAAGGGAAGGGAGCGGCGCCCCGGACAGTTCCCCGTCGATGATGTACTCCGTGAGGCATTGTGCCCACGCGGCGAGGCAACCGATCTCGGTCAGGGTGGGGGACGCGTCGGTGACGCGCAGTTCGACCGTGCCGAACTTGGGCGCAGGGCGGACATCCCACCGGATCTCCGAGGGGCCCGACACCATCTTCGCTGCGGCGATCTGGTCGTAATAGGCCTCGAAGGCCGTCCAGTCGTGAAGATCGGGGGGAAGCCCGTTGGTGGGCAACTGCTGGAACAGCATGGTGCGCTGCGAGTCAAACCCCGTGTCTTCCGCCTCGAAGAACGGGCTGGATGCCGTCAGCGCCAGCAGCAGCGGCGAGAGCTGAGCGAGCCCGTGAACTAGCGGCATGGTCAACTCGCGATCGGGAACCCCGACGTGGAGGTGGGTGCCGCAGATCAACATGCGACGCGCCCACCAGGCATTCTGCTCGGCGACGGTGTCATAGCTGGGGCCTCGCTCCACCTGCACGTCAGCGGCCCGGCTGAAGGGGTGGGTGCCCGCCGCGTAGACGGCCAGGCCTTCCGCGTCCGCCGCTGACGCCAGCCGGTCCAGGTCGGCGCGGAGTTCGGCGACCGCCGCACCGACGTTGCTGTGCACGCCGGTGACGAGTTCCACCATGCAGGTCAGGTATTCCCCGCGCAGGGGGCCGTCCTCGGTGGCGCCCAGCCGTGACAAGACGGCCGGGGCACCCGAGGCGAGGGCGCGCGTTTGGGAGTCGACGAGGGCCACCTCCCACTCGATGCCCAGCGACCCGCGCTCCGATGGGGTGAAATCCAGGGGGCTCATGATGGCCTGCCTAGGCGACGGGATCCGATTGGGTATTGGCGACCACGCCGGTGACGACGGAGTTCGGTGGCACATCGTGGACCACGAGCGCATTGGCTCCCACCTTGGAACCTGCGCCCACGGTGATCGGGCCGATGACCTTGGCCCCGGCACCCAACAAGACGCCGTCACCAATGGTGGGGTGCCGCTTGAAGCGGCCACGGCTGCGCCCACCCAACGTCACCTGGTGATACATCAACACGTCGTCGCCGATCTCAGCCGTTTCGCCGATGACGATGCCCATGCCGTGATCGATGAAGAACCGGCGTCCAATAACAGCCCCGGGGTGAATCTCGACGCCGGTCATGAAACGGGCGACCTGCGAGATCAACCGGGCCAGCGGACGCGAGGTCGGACGCCTCGTCCACAGCCAGTGCGCGACACGGTAAGCCCAGATAGCGTGGACGCCCGGATAGAGCAGGGCGATCTCCAGCTTGTTGACCGCAGCCGGGTCTTCGCGCAGCGCCGTATCGAGATCTTCGTGAGCGCGCTGCCACACAGCACGCATCGGTGGGGTGGCCATGCTGGGTCCTTTCGAGCGGTCAACGCTTGGGGGGAAACCTACTCGCCCGCAGGAAAAACGCCAGGTTCATCTCAGGGGTGCGTCGCGCCCGGCACCGGACGTCGCAACACCCACACGCTGACGGCCACCTCGGTGACCAACGGTGCGACGGTGCGGTGCTCGCCATGGAAGGCGTTGGGACCCATCGCGATGAGATCGTGGGCCAGCGAGGCGTCCGCGTCGATCGGCGCGTGAACCCGATGCCGGGCCACGGCGTCGAACCATCCTGAAACGCTCCGCAGCAGGCGGTCCTCTTTGCCCGCCTCAATCTCGAGCAGGCCCTCCCGCGAGCGCAGGGACGCGAGGTGTTCGGGATCCGGGGTGACGACCAGCAACAACCCGGCGGGGCGCAGGATGCGAGCGAACTCCGCGATGTTGCGGGGCGCGAAGATGCACGTGACCGCGTCGAAGCGGCCCGAGCGTAACGGCAGCGTCCCCCAGGCGTCGGCGACGACGGCGGCGGCCCGGGGGTGGGCGCGTCCGGCGCGCTTGGCGGCGGGGACGGAGACGTCGAGGCTGACCCCACGCGAGGCGGGGTGGGCGTCGAGGAGGCGCGCCAGATGGTGACCGGTGCCGCCGCCGACGTCGGCCACCGTGGCCCCATCGTCGATGCGGCGGGCCAAGGCCTCGTCGAGGGGGTCGAAGGCGCCGCTGGCCAGGACGCGGGTCCGCGCCGCCACCATGTCGGCGGTGTCGGCATTGGCGGGCTGTGGCCCGCCCAGCAGGTTGAGGTAGCACTGCCGCGCGGTGTCGAAGCGGTGACCGTGGGGGCAGGTCGCCCCAGCGGATTCCACCGCCAGCGGCTCAGCGCACAGCGGGCAGGCCAGCAGGCCTGTGGCCGCTGCCAGGGTCACGGCCGCATCACAGCCCGCGTAGCCGGCCGCCGTCGACGGGCACGACACAGCCCGTGACGTAGGAGGCCGCAGGCGAGAGCAGGAACGCGGCGACCCGGCCGAACTCGGCGGGCTGACCGACGCGGCCCATCGGGGCGGCCTGCCCCATCGCGGTGATGGCGGCCTCGGCGTCGGGGGTTTGGGCGGCCAGCCAGTTGATCCGGTCGGTCTGGATGGTGCCGGGCATCAGCCCGAATACGCGGGAGCCGGAGGCGCCGAACTCATCGGCCATTTCGCGGATGAGCATCGCCAGACCGGGGCGGGTGACGTTCGAGGGGGCCATGTCAGCGAGCGGCTCCTTGGCCGACGTCGACAAGACGAAACCGAGGCTGACGGGGCCCGGCGCTGCCGAGACGACGGCTCGTGCGGTGCGCAACGCGGCGAGGACGACGCCATCGAAGGCCGCCGCAAACGTGGCGTCCGGGGTGGTCAGCACCCCGCCCTTGGCCGGTCCGCCCACACTGATCATGGCGCCGTCGAGACGATCCCAGGTTTCCACAGCCAGGGCGCAGGCCTCGGCCGCCGTCGATGGTTCGGTGAGATCGCGGGCCAGACCGACGGCAGCGTCCGTGCCGAGCGCCGCGACGGCGTCCTCAAGCTGTTCGGGGCGTCGCGCTACGAGCACGACCTTGGCGCCTTCGGCGACCAGTTGCTCGGCGGTGGCCCGACCGAGGCCACCGGAGGCGGCGGTGACGACGAAGACCTTTCCGGCCAGTGCGAGATCCATGAGGTGCCTCCTAGGCGTCTGGGTGCGTGGTGGGGGGAGTGGGGGAGGCGTCCGCCTCGATCGGGTCCTGCGGGGGATCGGCGGCGGGGCCGCTGGATGCGGACGCGGCGGCCTTGGCCCGAGCCTTCTTCCGGTCGCGGACGTCGTTGCGGATCAAGACGACGAGCCCGAACCCGGCGATCGCCGCAAAAGCGAACCATTGCATCGCATACGACAGGTGAGGACCTTCGGTCAGTTCGGGAGGCGTGAGGGGAATGAGGCCGTCGCTCTGGGGCGGATCGACGGAGATCAGGCTGAGGTAGCCGTTCACCAAGGGACGGCCAAGCCACGCGGCGATGGCGTCGGAGTTGATGAGGCGCACCGTGTTTTCGGTGGGGGTCATGGCCGTGGTGCTGCCCTGCTCGTTGCGGCGCACATAGCCCACCAGGTGCACCTCCCCACTGGGAGGCGCGGGGAAGACCTTCGGGAAATCCTCTGAGGCCGGACGCACCACGAAACCGCGATCCACCAACACGACCTGCCCGCCGGTGGTCACCAGGGGAGTGACGAGTTCCCATCCGGTCTCGTCGTTGTGGGAGCGGTAGCGGGCCTGTAGTTGAGGCTCGGGCAGGAACGTTCCGCTGACCTCCACGCGCTGCCACTGGTCTTGCTCGGTGATGACGTGGGAGAACGCGTCCTCGAAGGTCACCACGGGGGCCTGCTCGTGAGTGACGACGTTGGCGTTGCGATCGCGGCGCTGATCGAGCCGGTCCAGTTGCCACTGCCCGAGGCTGACGAACGTGAAGCCCAAGGCGACGACGAACAACCCCATGAGTACCCAACGCAGCCACATGCGCTTCATGCGGCATCACTTTCTGCGACGTCGCCGGGGATGACGTCGCGCCCGGTCAGTTCGGGTAATGGTGCGACCTCGAGCGGCCGCGCGACGGGGGCGGCATGGTTGTCGGCGGCGTTGCCCAGCAAGACGGCCAGCCCCGGCAGGAGCGCCGCAGCGATGAACAAGGCGATGTTGTAGGGGGCCGGGCTCAGCACGGCGGCGAAGAAGGCCACCACGCGAAACCCCATGGTGATCAGGTAGCGGCGCATCCGCTGCTCGGTGGAAAGCGTCCTGCCGATGCGCGCGTCGGTGATCACCGACGGGCGATCCTCCGCCCCACGTCCAGCCATGTTCTCAGCGTAACCCGGCCCGCGAACCCGCACGATACGGTGTGCGGGTGAAGGAGCAACCACGCAGCATTCTGGTCACCGGCGGCGCACGCGGCATCGGCGCGGCGATCGTCGAGGCGTTCCTGGCCCAAGGGCATCGGGTCGCCGCGGCAAGCACGAGTGGCGAGGCCCCCCAGGGGGCGCTCGGTATCGCCTGCGACGTGACCGACCCGGCTTCGGTCGACGCCGCTTTCGCGCAAGCCGAGGAGGCGCATGGCCCCGTCGAGGTGGTCGTCGCCAACGCGGGCATCACCAAGGACACCTTGCTGATGCGGATGAGCGAGGCCGACTTTGACGCGGTCGTCGACGTCAACCTCAAGGGCGCGTTCAACGTCGCCAAGCGCGCCTCCAAGGCGATGCTGCGGGCCCGCTGGGGGCGGATGATCTTCATCGGCTCGGTGGTCGGCCTGTACGGCTCCCCAGGGCAGGTCAACTACGCCGCCACCAAGTCCGGCCTGGTCGGCATGGCCCGCTCGCTGACCCGCGAACTGGGGGCGCGTCACATCACCGCGAACGTCGTCGCCCCCGGCTTCATCGAAACCCGCATGACCGCCGAGCTTCCTGAGGCCACCGTGGCCGGTTATCGTGCGGCCATCCCCGCCGGACGCCTGGGCCTGCCTGAGGAGGTCGCCTCCGCGGTGGTGTTCCTGGCCTCGGACGCTGCCGGTTACATCAGCGGCGCCGTCCTCCCGGTTGACGGCGGCCTCGGCATGGGCCACTGAGGCCCCACTCACCTCACCTACGCATCACACGAAAGAAGAGCGCAACCATGGGAATCCTTGACGGCAAGACGATCCTGGTCACCGGTGTCACCATGACCTCCTCGATCGCCTACAAGGTCGCGGAGATCGCGCAGCAGGAAGGCGCGAGGGTCCTCGTGTCGAACTTTGGGCGTGCACTGAGCCTGACCCACCGCGTCGTGAAGCGGCTCGAACCGTCCCCCGACGTCATCGAACTGGACGTCACGTCGCAGGAGCACCTCGACGCGCTCGCCGACGTGCTGCGCGACCTGGGCGTGGAGCGGCTCGACGGCGTCGTCCACTCCATCGCGTTCGCGAACCCGGAGACCGCCTTGGGCGGTGCCTTCTTGCAGACGCCCTTCGAGGACGTGTCCACGTCCGTGCACGTGTCGGCGTACTCGCTGGTGTCCCTGACGATGGCGTGCAAGCCCTTGTTCGGGGAGACCGCCTCGGTGGTGGGCCTCACCTTCGACGCGCGCGTGAGCTGGCCTGCCTACGACTGGATGGGCGTCTCGAAGGCGGCCCTGGAATCGGCCTCGCGCTACCTGGCTCGCTACCTGGGCCCCGAGGGTGTGCGCTCCAACATCGTTGCGGCGGGCCCGGTGGACACCGTCGCGAAGAAGGCCATTCCCGGCTCGCATTCCTTCAACGACATCTGGGCTGAGCGGGCCCCGCTGGGCTGGGACGCTTCCGACGCGACCCCCACCGCGAAGGCGGTCGTGGCGTTGCTCTCGGACTGGTTCCCGGCGACGACCGGGGAGATGGTCCACGTCGACGGTGGGCTGCACTCGACGGGCGCGTGAACCTCCTGCGCACGGCTTGCGCCCGGTAGGTTGAAGGCATGGCACCGGTTGTTGAACTCGAAGACGTCACCGTCGTCCGTGGCAAGGCCACGCTCCTGGATCGGGTGAACTGGGTCATCGATGAAACCGACCGCTGGGTGATTGTCGGCCCCAACGGTGCCGGAAAGACGACGCTGCTGCAGGTGGTCTCGGCCAACCTGCACCCCACCTCGGGCAAGGCCATGATCCTCGATGAGGTGCTAGGCGCGGTGGACGTGTTCGAACTGCGTCCGCGGATCGGTGTCACGTCAGCGGCTTTGGCAGAGCGGATCCCTCGCTCGGAGTCGGTCGGCAACGTCATCGTGTCTGCCGGGTATGCGGTCGTGGGCCGGTGGCGGGAGCACTACGACCCCACCGATTTCGCCCGGGCTGGTGAGCTCATGCGCCAGTTGCGCATCGAACGCCTGGGCAAGCGCACGTTCGGGACGCTGAGTGAAGGCGAACGCAAGCGGGTCCAGATCGCGCGGGCGCTCATGACCGATCCCGAACTGCTGCTCCTGGATGAGCCGGCTGCGGGCCTGGATCTGGCGGGCCGGGAGTCGCTGGTGGAGACGCTGGGTGAGCTCATCGCCGACCCTTACGCGCCCGCCACGGTGCTGGTCACCCACCACTTGGAGGAGATCCCCACGGGCATGACGCATGCCCTGCTGCTCAAGGGGGGCCGCGTCGTGGCCGCCGGGCCGATCGGTGAGGTGTTGACCGACACGCTGCTCAGCGATGCGTTCGACCTTCCCCTCCAGGTGAGCCAGGAGGACGGACGCTGGTCGGCCCGGGCTCGACGCGCCGCCACGGAAGGGTAGGCGCACATGTGGGAGTGGGTGCAGCAGAACATCTGGACGCTGTGGCTGGTCGCCGCCGGTGGCCTGGCCGTCTCAGAGATGCTCACCTTGGACATGACGCTGTTGATGCTGGCCGGTGGGGCGCTGGCTGGCGCGGGCGTCGCAGTGTTCTTCCCGGCGTTGGTGTGGGTGCAGATCGTGGTGGCCGCCGTCGTGGCCGTCGCGCTGCTGGGCTTCTTGCGTCCGCAGGTGCTCAAGCGGCTGCATCGCGGCCCCGGGTATCGCAGCACCTTCCAGCAGTTGCTGGGCGGTGTCGGCCGTACGACGGGTGAGGTCACCGCGTCCGGTGGCGAGGTGACCGTGAACGGGGAAACGTGGACGGCGCGCAGCTACGACGGCGACGCGATCCCCGACGGTGTCGAGGTGGACGTGATCGAGGTCGACGACCTCACCGTGGTGGTGCAGCCGCGGGACAAGCCCCTGCGCCGCGGCGAAGCCTGACCGATCCGGCTCTCCATCCCCCCAAGCGTCCCCTGCCCGGGGGCCTATCTGACTCGCTAGGGTGTGGGCAACAACACCCCTATGAGAAGGAGTCGGGATGGAGTTTGTGATCCTTGCCGTGGTCGTGCTCGCCGTGGTGGGCGTGGCGCTTGGGCTGTCGGTACGCGTGATCCAGCAGCAGCAGTTGGGCATCGTCCAACGGCTGGGCAAGTTCCACCGCACGATCGAGCCAGGCCTGCACCTGATTCTTCCGTTCCTGGATCGGGTGGCCTACACGATGGACATGCGCGAAGCCGTCGTCCCGTTCCCCCCACAAGGCGTCATTACCGAAGACAACCTGATGGTGGGCATCGACTCGGTCATCTACTACCAGATTGTCGATCCGGTTCGTGCCGCCTACGAGGCGCAGAACTACATCCAGGCCATCGAACAGCTCACCCAAACCACGCTGCGCAACATCATCGGCGGCATGGACTTGGAGGAGACCCTCACCAGCCGCGAGGACATCAACCAGAAGCTGCGCACCGTCTTGGATGAGGCCACCGGCAAGTGGGGCATCAAGGTCAACCGGGTGGAGTTGCGCTCCATCGAGCCGCCCGCGACGATCCGCGATGCGATGGAGAAGGGCGCTCGCGCCGAACGCGAGAAGCGTGCGCAGGTGCTGCTGGCCGAGGGGCAGCGGCAGTCACAGATCCTGTCGGCGTCCGGCGATCGCGAGTCCAGCATCCTGCGCGCCCAAGGCGAGCGGGAGTCCGCCGTGCTCCGTGCGCAGGCGGATCGGCAGGCGGCGATGCTGCGGGCCGAGGGCGAAGCCCAAGCCATCACGACCGTCTTCAACGCCATTCACGCCGCCGAGCCGGATCAGGCGTTGCTGTCCTACCAGTACCTGCAGATGCTGCCGGAGCTGGCCAAGGGCGACGCCAACAAGGTCTGGATCATCCCCAGCGAACTCAACGACGCTCTCAAGGGCCTGGGTGGTCCGGTGGGCGACGCGGTGAAGTCGTTTACTAAGGCCGATCCGAGCCGCTTCACCGCCCCCGAGCGGGTGGACGTGTTCGCCGAGATCGCGGACGCGAAGCGGGCCGAGGAAGCGCAGTCGCAGGCCCAGGTGCAGCAGGCGATCGAGGAGGCTAAGCGCATCGAGCATGGCGGCGTCTCGACGCCCCCGCAGGCCTTGAACCCCGGCGCGCCGACCAGCCCGGTCGAGGAACTCATCGCCGGCACGGGCTCGGCGGAGGACCTCATCGGCGACACGGGGTTGGTGGAGGACCAACCCGGCTTCGTGGCGCCCCAGCGGGCTGCGGAACCGCACGAGTGAGTCGCCGGTCGCCGGGGTCACGCGTGCGCGGGCCCCGGCGATCGCGTCAGTCTGCTAGTTCGTCCAGCGCGGCCCGCATGCTCAACGGGCGGAACCCTGCGGCGAGGGCGCGCTGACGCTGGCGCGGCTGGGCGCACAGCAACGACCAGCCCCGTCGCACCAACACCCCCGGTGACTTGCGGTGTTGAGCCAGGTCGCGGCGCAGGCGCAGCCCTGCCACCAGCCAGCGGTTGCGATCCAGATACACCGCACTGACCGGCAACCCTGCCTCACGCAGCAGCGGAAGCAGGTCAAGGGCGAAGATGCCCTCGGCCACGATGAGCCGATGCTCGCCCACTTCTAAGGTGTGCTCCCCGACTCGGCGTGACTGGGCAATCGAATAGGTGGGGACGACCGCCACCCCCTCTTGCAGCAGCGCCCGCAAGGCCTCCAGGGCGCCGTCGCCGTCCCAGGTCGCGGGGTCGTCCCAATCGATGATCCCGTGCGCGCACGGGAGCCCGGGCGCGTCGGCGTCACGGTAGAAGTCGTCCAAGCGGACGGGCAGGGCTCCCGCGAGCCGGGCCAGGCGGGACTTGCCGCCTCCCGAGGGGCCCGCGAGCAGGACGAGGTGGGTCACAAGCCCAGGGCAGCCGTCATGTCGGCTTTGAGCTGGGTCATGGTCGCCGCAGCCGTGGCCCGCGCTAGGACAAGGTCGGATGACTGCTCGGGCGGGAGGTTCACTTGAAGGTAGACCTTCAGCTTCGGCTCGGTGCCCGAGGGACGGGCGACGGCGCGCACCCCGGCACCCTCGAACAGGACGCCGTCGGTGGGCGGGAGGCCGTTCCAGCCATCGTTGAGGTCGGAAGCCTGCACCGCGACACCAGCGAGGGCTGCCGGTAGGTGCTGGCGAAGCCGTGCCATGGCGTCGCTGATCAAAGACAGGTCGGCCACCCGGAACGACAGGGGCGCAGTGAGATGGACGCCGAAGCGCCGCGCAAGCGCATCGAGCCGGTCCGCGACGCTCTCCCCGTTCGCCTTGAGCCGGGCCACCAAGGTGAGTAGCCGAGTCAGCGTGGAGATGCCGTCCTTGTCGGCGACGGCGGCCGGATCCGTGCAATACCCGATGGCTTCCTCGTAGCCGAACGCCAGCCCGGGAACGCGACCGATCCACTTGAACCCGGTCAGCGTCGTCGCGAACGGCTGCCCGCCTGCGGCGGCCATGGCCGAGAGCATCGTGGAGGACACCACCGAGCAGGCGTAGGTGCCTTGTGCGCCACGCGCGAGGGCGTCGTCGGCCAGCAGCCACCCCAACTCGTCGCCGCTGAGCATCCGCCAGACCCCGGCGAAGGGCGCGGCCAGCGCGCACCGGTCGGCATCGGGATCGTTAGCGATCGCGACGTCCGCGCCCACCTCGGCGGCGAGCGCGAGCGCCAGATCCATCGCACCCGGCTCTTCGGGGTTGGGGAACGCCACGGTCGGGAAGGCCGGGTCGGGAACAGCCTGGGAATCCACCAGCGCGGGCGGGGGGAACCCGGTGGCGGTCAGGACGCGGGCCACGATGTCGGCCCCGACCCCGTGGAGTGGGGTGTAGGCCCAGACGAGCTCCCGTGGGGCCTCCGCGGGCACCAGCGAGGCGTCCCGGGCCACGTAGGCGTTCACGAGTTCCTCGCCCACGAGCGAGTAGTCCTCCGAGCGAGGAATGTCGGCCACGGGGGCGTCGGCGACCGCGTCGATGTGGGCGGCGATCTCCGCGTCGGTGGGGGAGACGATCTGCGAGCGCCCCACATAAACCTTGTAGCCGTTGTCTTGGGGCGGATTGTGGGACGCCGTCACCATGACGCCCGCCGCGCAGCCCAGTTCCCCCAGCGCAAAGGCGACCAGCGGCGTGGGAACGTGCCGGTCGGTCAGCAGCGGCACCAGGCCGTGCCCGGCGAGGATCTCGGCGGTGTCGCGGGCGAACACGTCGGAGTTGTAGCGGGCGTCGTATCCGACGATGACGCGCTCCCCACGGTGCCCGTTGGCCACCAGCCAGCGGGCCAGGCCAGCGGCGGCCTGGGAGACCACCACACGGTTCATGCGGTTGGGGCCGGCACCCAGTGTGGCGCGCAGGCCCGCCGTCCCGAAGGCAAGGCGTCCGGCGAAGGCGTCCACGATTTCGGTGACGGCCTCCGCGTCGCCGTGCTCGGCCCGCTCGATGAGGTGATCCAGGGCAGCCACCGTGGCGGGGTCCGGATCCTGCGCCTGCCAAGCCCGCAGGGTCGCGAGGCGTTCTTCGCTCAACATCACAGCACCTCCAGGAGTCCCGACAGCAGCGTCCGCAACCGGGGAACGGCCCGTGCGCCCGCCTCGATCACCTCAGCATGGTTCAGCGTCTCCCCGCCCAGCCCGGCCGCGGCGTTGGTGACCAGCGAGATGCCGAGCACGTCCATGCCAGCCTCGCGCGCGGCGATGGTCTCCAGGGCGGTGGACATGCCCACCAGAGATCCGCCCAGAATGCCCGCCATCCGCACCTCGGCGGGCGTCTCGTAGGCAGGCCCGTGGAACTGGACGTAGACGCCCTCGTCGAGCCCCGGATCGACGCTGCGGGCCAGGTCGCGCAGTTGCGGAGAGTAGGCCTGGGTGAGATCGACGAAACGCGGGCCGACCAAGGGGGTGGCGCCGGTGAGGTTGATGTGGTCGCGGATCAGCACTGGGGTTCCGGGCCCCCAGGCCGGGTTCAACCCACCGCAGCCATTCGTGACGACCAGCCGCCGAGCGCCCGCGGCGGCCGCCGTGCGGACCCCATGAACCACGGCGTGCGCCCCGCGCCCCTCGTACAGGTGCGTGCGGCCGGTGAAGCACAGGACAATCCGGTCGGCGGGGGTGCGGAGGGCGCGCACCGTCCCGCCGTGCCCCGCGACGACGGGGGCGGCGAAACCGGGGAGGTCCGTGAGGGGAATCTCGGCGAGCGTCTCGCCCAGGTCGGCAGCGGCCGTAGCCCACCCTGACCCGAGCACGATCACGGCGTCGACGGCGGGGACTCCCAAACGCTTCGTCAAGGCGGAAGCGGCGTCCGTAGCGAGCGCGTAGGGATCGGGCTGTTCGGTCATCCTCGCAGCATAGTGGCGAGGTAGCCCGGTTCGCTTCGCCCCGGTGGCGTCCGGCGTGGGAGAATCCGGGCCATGACGCACGTGGTGATCATCGGGGGTGGTCCAGGCGGCTATGAGGCCGCACTGGTGGGGCAGCAACTGGGGGGAAAGGTGACCCTCATCGAGCGCCGGGGCATGGGCGGTGCAGCGGTGCTGACCGACGTCGTCCCGTCGAAGACCTTGATCGCGACCGCGGAGGTCATGTCGCAGATCGCGCGCGCCGACGATCTGGGCCTGTGCCCCGATCAGCAAGAACCCCCGGGCCGGACGGTGGCCGACACCATCACGGTCGATCTTGGCCGCGTCAACGCGCGGATCGTGGAACTCGCGGCGCAGCAGTCGGTGGACATTCGCGCCCGGCTGTTGGCCGAAGGGGTCCGCATCATCCAGGGCACCGGCAGGCTGGACGGTCCCGAATCGGTGCTCGCTACCCATGCCGATGGCACCTCGGAGCTGTTGCCCGCCGACATCATCCTCATCGCGACGGGGGCGCGGCCTCGCGAGTTGCCCGATGCGCCCTGTGACGGCCAGCGGATCTTGAACTGGACGCAGATGTACACCCTCACCGAACTCCCCAGGCGTCTCATCGTGGTCGGTTCCGGCGTGACAGGGGCCGAGTTCGCCAGCGCCTACAACGCGCTCGGGGTGGATGTGGTGTTGGTGTCCTCACGCAATCAGGTGCTGCCCAGCGAAGACGAGGACGCCGGCCGCGTTTTGCAGTCGGTGTTCGAGGAGTCCGGCATGACCATCATGTCCCGGGCGCGCGCCGTCGCTGCCGCCGTCGTCGGGGATGGCGTCGTGGTGACGCTGGAGGATGGCCGCACCGTCGAGGGCAGCCACGTCTTGATGGCGGTGGGCGCGGTGCCGAACACGGACGGGCTGGGGCTGGAAGAGGCTGGGATCCACACCCGTCCAGGGGGCCAGATCGTGGTGGACCGGGTGTCGCGGACGACCGCACGCGACGTCTACGCGGCGGGCGACTGCACGGGCGTGTTCAACTTGGCCTCGGTCGCCGCCATGCAGGGCCGGATCGCCATGTGGCACGCGCTCGGGGACGCCGTGGAGCCGCTGGATCTGAAGGTCGTGGCTGCCAATGTCTTCACCGCCCCCGAGATCGCGACCGTGGGCGTCACCCAGGGCGAAGTGGAAGCCGGGGTCGTGCGCGCCCGCGAGGTGATGCTGCAGTTGGGGTCGAATGCTCGCGCCAAGATGCAGGGCCTCAAGGACGGGTTCATCAAGGTCTTCTGCCTGCCCACCACCGGCATCGTGATCGGCGGGGTGATCGTGGCCCCGCATGCCAGCGAACTCATTCACACCTTGTCGTTGGCGGTGCGGGCCAAGATCACGGTGGACCAACTCGCGCAGGTCTTCACCGTCTACCCGTCGCTGTCCGGATCGGTAGGGGAGGCCGCACGCCGATTGCACGGCACTGCGGGCGACGAAGCGCTGGTCTATTAGCCGGGGCGTTGTCCCGGCGACGCCCCGGGGCCGAGGAGCGGTGCGTCATCGACGCCATCGGCGTGCTCGCACGAGCCGGTTTGCCGTGCCACATCGGGGGGATAGTACGCCGGGCACGTGCGACTGGGGGATGATTCGGGGGAGCCGGTCCACCGGTGAAGGCCCCTGATTGGCTACGGTAGGTTCCCGTGACCCAGAACATCCCTGTAGCCATCGCGCTCGTTGTCGTTGGCTCGTTCTGCTTCGCCCTGTCCGCGCACTTCCAGCACAACGCGGTCGATTCCCATTTGGATGGGAACCGTGGCAAGCAGCGCATGCGCTTCTCTGCTCTCATGGAGACGGTGCGCAGCCCCCGTTGGCTGCTTGGCCTTGGCCTCCTCGGCACCTCGTTCTTGCTGCAATGCACCGCCTTGTTGATGGCGCCGGTGTCGGTCGTTCAACCGGTCGGGCTGCTGGCCTTCCCGTGGTCGATCTTGCTGGCCGCACGCGTGGCCCGCACGGGGATCCCCAAGCGCGTCCAGGCGTCGGTGGCGGTCACCGTGGTCGCGACGCTGGCCTTCACGGTCATCACCGGCCTGCACGCCAGCGACCAGTCCGAACTGGTGCTCAAGCGGGTGATCTGGGGCGCTTTGGTCGTCTATGCCATCGCCATCCTGTTTGGGCTCCTCGGCTCGAAGGGCCCCAACGCCTGGCGAAGCCTGTTCTGGTCCTCGGGAGGGGCGCTCTTCTACGGGCTGGAAGCGTCCTTGGTCAAGTCGCTGATCGAGTACTTCCGCTCCCACGTGTGGCCCTATTCCCCGGCGATCATCGGCATCGTGGTGGCCCTCATCCTCGGAGCCGTTGCGGCAGGGTGGATGATCCAGCAGGGCTATGCGACCGGCCCGGCCGAACTTGTGGTGGGCTCCATGACGGTCACCAGCCCCGTCGTCGCGGTGGCGTTCGGTTTCGTCGTCCTGGGCGAGGCGTCCCGGATCACGGTGGGCCCTGCGATCGCGATGATCGCCTTGGGCATCGTGGCGATCCTGGGAGTGGTGTCACTGACCCGGTTCCACCCCACCTACCACGAGGCGACCCAGACCGAATCAGTCAGCTAGCCCTTTCGAGGCGGCGCACCTCGCCCCTCAGCACAGCACAACGCCCGGACGGAATCTCTCCGTCCGGGCGTTTGCGTGAGGGGGGAGCCCCGTTTAGCTGAACTTGTAAATGCGCTGAGCCAGCCGGTACAGCGAGAGGGAGACCTTGCGGCCCAGCGGGCCGGGCAGGTTGGCCGCCAGGACGAGGGGCTGGCGCAGCCCCAGACGCCCCTTCAGGAGCGGATCGACGCGGTCGACGTGCTCCCACATCTCGCGGCGCATCCGCAGGCCCTTCTCCGTGCCCTCCAGCAGCGCGAACATGGAGGAGGCCGCCATGATCAGGCCGAGGTACTGCTCCATGTATCCGGCCAGGTGCCGGTTCCCGGCGCCTTCGGGGAGCTTGTGCGCCTCGATCATGATGTCGGTGACGCGCATCTGCTGGTCGAGGCGACCGACCTGCACGCTCTCATTGACCGACTGATCCTCGCGGCCGATGAAGTACCGGTACAGGTTCACCGGGAGGTAGTAGAGCGTGGAGACGCTGGGCAGCGGAACGTAGACGAAGATGTTGTCCACGTAGAAGGTGTGCTCGGGCAGTTCCACACCCGAATCGCGCAGCACCTGCGTGCGGAAGATCGCCGAGTGCATCAAGATGTTTTGCCCCGGCGAGGGGATGCCCATCTCGTTCCAGGTGAAGACCCGATTCTGCGGCATCATGCGCCGGTAGCGGATGACCTTCTGGGTGCCCGAGTTGGTGTGCTCGTAGACGTAGTTGGCGATCACCAGATCGACGGGGCTGCCCGAGTGAATGAAGTGGCGCAGCTTGGACAGCATCAGGTTCAAGGCGACCGGGTCGAGCCAGTCGTCGGAGTCGACGACCTTGAAATAGACGCCGGTGGCGGCCCTCAAGCCGGCCATGACAGCGCCGCCGTGGCCCTTGTTCTCCTGGTGGATCACCTTGATCACGTCGGGATGGCGCTCGGCCCACTCGTCGGCCTTCGCGGCGGTGTCGTCCTTGGTCGAGCCGTCGTTGACGATGATGATCTCGATGTCGCCCCGCCCGTGCAGGATCGAATCGATGCAGTGATCCATGTACTCGGCCGAGTTGTAGCAGGGGACGACGAACGTGATCTCCTTCTGCTGACGGTAGGGATGGTCGTCGGTCACAAGGGTCCTCCGGTCGCGGCTGGCCGGCGGTCGCGCGGCGCATCGTCCAGGCTACCGGGCGGCGTGAACGAGTGCAGCCCGGCGCGCGACGAAGCGGTGAGAGCGTCAGTCGAACAGGTCCCCAAAGCCATCGAACATGTCGCCGATGCCCTCGCCCAACCCTTCGAGGCCCTGGCCCAGACCCTCGCCGAGACCTGACAGGCCCTCCCCGAGGCCGCCCATCAGGTACGGCAGGCTCGAGATGCCCTGGAACACGAGGGCGCCGACCGCGATGTCGGAGATGAGGGAACTCCCACGCCAGTTGCTGTAGTAGCCCTGCGCCCAGGGTGCGTAGGCTTCGCCGCCTTGCCAGTAGGGGACGCGCTGGGCACCCACCTGCACTGTGCGGATGAACGGCTCGGCGCCAGCCAGGACACGCTCGGCGTCGGCTGCGCACGCCGGGACGCTGCGCACCGAACCCCCCACGGGGGCCCAGTCGACGTTTTGGGTGCTGGGGCCATGCGCGGGGTTGAAGAAGCATGGCGGGCGCTTGGTCGGCAACGGCTCCCCGGCGACCCGAGCCTTCACGCAGGCGATCCCGTAGCGGCCATCCTCCAAGATCTCGGTAACATGCCGGATCTCGTCGGGCCGGGTCACGGCGTCCAGGGAACTCTTCGCGTTTTCGTAGGCGTCCAGCGCACGCTCGTAGTCTTGGCGCATCGCGTCGTCGAGTGCATGCCCGGCGACATCGGAGTCGAGGTGTTGCAGTTCTTCACCGAACTTGGTGACGTCCTCCTCGGCAGCCATCTTCGACGTGGCCAACTGTGTGGCCAACTGCTGCGTTTGCTCGCGTTCGACCGCGCGGTTGCGGGCACCCAAACGGAGGGCGCCGAAGATCACGACGGCGACCACAAGGAGGAGAAGCACCAGTTCCATGGGCTCAAGTTTGCCAGCGGAATCCAAGGCCGGTGGCCCTGGTCACTGTGGAGGCGCTGTGACGTGGGCGCCCGGCTCAGGAGTGTGCGAGGCTGAGCGCCGCGACGGCGAGCGTGACCGTGACGATGGCGACGACGAGGCTCGCAGCCATGTAGATCGGCCAGCGCAGCCGGACGCCCAACCCGGTGAGCCGTTCGTGCCACAACAAGATCGCCAGACTGGCCCACGGCGTCACGAGCGCCCCCGCGTTCACACCGACCAGCAGGGCTGCCATCCGAAGCGGATCCAACGCGAGGGGCTCCAGGGCGAGGTAGGCGGGAAGGTTATCGATCCCGTTGGCCAGCAACGCTCCCGACGCAGCCAAGCGCAGCAGAGCAAGGAAGGACGTCCCCTGCCCCACGAAGGGTGCGGCCCCATCGCTCAAGCCGTGAGCATGAGCCGTCTCCACGACCAGGAACAGGCCTACGGCGAGCACGACGATCTGCCAGGGGAACAAGGACCAGCTCAGGGCCGCGGGCTTGCGCACGGCGACGAGGACGCCCAGCATAAGCGCCGCCACGCACGCAGGCAGCCACACCGGCAGGCCACTCACCAGCGCGGGCAGCAGGGCTGCCACGATGATCCCCGCGCCGAGTGTGAGTGTGCGGTCCTCCAGCGGTTGCGACTCCGCCGGGGCGAGGGGCCCGCTGACGGCGCGACGCTGCCAGACGCCGATGACGGCGACGGGCACGAGGACGCCCACGATCGCCGCAGGCGCCATCAAGGCGGCGAACTCCCATGCATCCAGCCCCAGAGTGTGGGCGGCGAGGAGGTTGGTCAGGTTCGACATGGGAAACAGCAGCGATCCGGTGTTGGCCAACCAGATGGTGGTCAGCGCGAACGGCAGCGCATTCAAGCCGCGACCGCGGGCCATCAGCACCACGACAGGGGTCAGCAGCACGGCGGTGGTGTCCAGCGACAAGAACACGGTGGCGACAACGGCCAAGGCGACCACCAGGAGCCACAACACGACGACGCGTCCTGCCGCGGCCTTGCCCGGACGGTCAGCCACGGCATCGAACACTCCCGCCGCAGCGGCGAGTTCGGCCACCACGGTGGCGGCCACCACGAACAGCAGAATCGACCACGTGCGCTCGGCGACGTCGATAGCCGACGCGACGGGCAGGAGGCCACTGGCCAGCAAGATGACCGCGACGAGGATCAGGAGGCCGCCCGCCATGCCGGTCCACGGAAGCTGTCGCGGCTCGCGGTGGCCGGTTCCCGTCATCACCGAAGAGAGGTTATTGGCGGGGAACGCGGCCGTCATGCCGCCCCGCGCCCGTGGAACCTCGGCGCGGCAGGACGGGTGCCCGAAGGCGAGGGTGTCTGTCCCGGGCGAGACCCGGGACAGACACCGGCTCGGTTCAGGCGGGATCGACGATCTCGCAGAGCGTGGCGCCCGAGGAGACCGTCTCCCCTGCGACCGCCGTGAGGCCGCGCACGACCCCGGCCCGGTGGGCGTTGATGGGCTGCTCCATCTTCATCGCCTCCAACACGACGATCAGATCGCCTTCGGAGATCTCGTCGCCTTCCGCGACCGCGATCTTGACGATGGTGCCCTGCATCGGCGACGTGAGCGCGTTCGAGGACGGCGCGGCCGCCTTGGCCCCACCACGGTCACGCCGCGTCGGACGCTTGGCCGTCTTAGCGGACGCGGCCGGCGCAGTGCCGAGCGTCGCGGGGAGCCGAACCTCGACCCGGCGTCCGTTCACCTCCACGACGACGGTGGCGCGTTCGGCCTCCTCCGCCTCGCCCAACACGCCCGTGTAAGGGGCGATCGTGTTGGTGAACTCCGTCTCGATCCAGCGGGTGTGGACGCCGAAGGTGCCCTCCGACGCGGTGAAGGCGGGCTCGTTGAGGACAGCGCTGTGGAACGGGATGACGGTGGGCATGCCCGCCAGGACGGTCTCCGACAGCGCGCGGCGGGAGCGTTCCAGCGCCTGCTCGCGCGAGGATCCGGAAACGATGATCTTGGCCACCAGGGAATCGAAGGAGCCCGGGACGACCATGCCGGTGCGGTACCCCTCATCGACCCGGACGCCCGGACCGGCAGGGGGCTGCCAGGAGGTCAGCGTGCCGGGAGCGGGCATGAAGTTGCGCCCCGCGTCCTCGGCGTTGATGCGGAACTCGAAGCTGTGCCCCGAAACCTGCGGATCGTCGTAGCCGAGTTCCTCACCGTTGGCGATCCGGAACATTTCGCGCACCAGATCCAGCCCGGTGACCTCTTCGGAGACTGGATGCTCGACCTGGAGGCGGGTGTTCACCTCGAGGAACGAGATGCGGCCATCCTGGGCCACCAGGAACTCGCAGGTGCCGGCCCCGACGTAGCCCGCCTCACGCAAGATCGCCTTGGAGGCGGTGTAGAGCGTGTCCATCTGCGCGGAGTTGAGGAACGGCGCGGGAGCCTCCTCGACGAGCTTTTGGTGGCGGCGCTGCAAGGAGCAGTCACGCGTCGACACGACGACGACGTTGCCGTGAGCGTCCGCCAGGCATTGCGTTTCGACGTGGCGGGGACGATCGAGGTATTGCTCGACGAAGCACTCGCCGCGCCCGAACGCGGTCACCGCCTCGCGGGTGGCTGACTCGAACAACTCGGCCACCTCGTCCAACTGACGTGCGACCTTCAAGCCTCGCCCGCCGCCGCCGAACGCGGCCTTGATGGCGATGGGGAGCCCGTGCTGTTGCGCGAACGCGACGACCTCGTCGGCGTCCTTGACCGGGTCTGCGGTGCCCTCCACCAAGGGGGCACCCACCTTTTGAGCGATATGACGGGCCTTCACCTTGTCGCCCAGGGCGTCAATGGCTGCCGGGGGAGGGCCGATCCACGTCAGACCGGCGTCGATGACAGCCTGCGCGAAGGCGGCGTTCTCGGCCAGGAAGCCGTAGCCGGGGTGGATGGCGTCCGCACCGGAACGTTCGGCGATGGACAAGATCTTGGCGACGTCGAGATACGTCTCGGCGGGGGTTTGGCCGTTGAGGGCGAAGGCCTCGTCGGCGAGCTTCACGAACAGGGAATCAGCGTCGGGATCGGCGTACAGGGCGACGCTGGCCAAACCTGCGTCCCGCGCGGCGCGCAAGACGCGGACGGCGATTTCGCCGCGATTGGCGACGAGCACTTTGGCGATCGGCACATTTCCTCCTTGAAAAGTCCCAGGCGACCTTTGAGGCCGCGCCCGCTCGCGAGTCTAGGACCAAACCGCTGCCGGGTTCGAATCTCCCGATTTCGCTACCGGGGATACACGCCGCGGCCGTCGCGGTGCTGGCCTTAGCTGAAGACCCCGATGCCGAGGGGGACGACCCACAGCACCGCGAGGACTTGCAAGACCCGGTCGGTCAAGACGACGTCTTCGGGTTCGCCTGCGTCCCCGCGATCGATCACATAGGCGTAACGCAGCAACGCCAAGGTGAACGGGGCGATCGACAAGGCGGCCCACGGCAGCCCCAGCCATTCCAGGTCGCCGTGCTGCTCGAAGGCCCACAGGCTGTAACAGAGGATGACGGCGGTACAGGCCAGCGTCCAGACAAAACGCAGATAGGTGGCTGTGTAGCGGGCCAGCGACGCCCGCGTCCCGGCCTCGGCGCCTAGTTCGGAGATTTCGGAGTACCGCTTGCCCGCCACCATGAACAGCGAACCGAAGGCCGCCACGAGCAAGAACCATTGCGACAACTCGATGCCCGAGGCAACGCCACCGGCCACCGCGCGCAACAGGAAGCCCGAAGCCACCATCGCCAAGTCGATGATGGGTTCGTTCTTCAAGAACAACGAGTAACCCACCTGCAAGACCCAGTACACGGCGACCGTCAAAGCGAGCAGCGGCGCGACGAACCAGCCCAGGGCCACGGCGGCCACCAGGCACACCGCAGCCAGGACGAGCGCGGTGCGCGGGGACAGTTCCCCCGCGGCAATCGGACGCAGGCGCTTCTTGGGGTGCTGACGATCCGCCTCAACGTCGCGGACGTCATTAATCAGGTAGATCGACGCGCTGATGAGGCAAAACGCCAGGAAGGCCCAGGCCGTGCTGATGAGGACCGGGACCTGGAACAACGATCCGGCAGCGACCGGAGCGGCCAGCACCAAGACGTTCTTGACCCACTGCCGGGGCCGCATGGCGCGCAGGGCGGCGGGAAGTCGGGAAGGCCGGGCTGACGGCTCGAGCTCAGTCATAGCCCGGCAAGCCTAGCCGGTGGTCGTCCATAGGGACGTCCACGCGACCCCCAGGTCGGCCAGCAGCGAACGCAGCAGCGGAATGCTGATGCCGATCACGTTGTGGGGGTCGCCACCCAGCCCCGTAATGAACGCCGCGCCGTACCCGTCAATCGTGAACCCGCCCGCGACCTGATGGGGCTCGCCCGTGGCGATGTAGGCCTCGATCTCCTCGTCGGACACGTTGGCGAAGCGGACGCGCGTCGTGGCCTGCGCCGCGGCGGTGCGCGTCACTCCTTCTCGACGCACCACGACGAAGTGCCCCGTCGTCAAGAACGCGTCGCGATTGCGCAGGGTGCGCCACCGCTCGCGGACCGCGGCATCGGTCCCAGGTTTGCCCACCGCTACGCCGTCGAGGTCGAGGACGGAATCGCAGGCGAACAAGACGACATCCTCCTCAGGGGGCAGCGTGGCCAAGGAAGCCTCCCCCTTCAGTCGCGCCAGCGTCAGCGCGAGGGCGCGGGGAGTGGGCGCACTGACGGCGTCCTCATCGACGCCGGATACGACCACGCGCGGGTCCAACCCTGCCGCCCGCAATTCGCGCAGGCGGGCAGGGGAGGACGAAGCCAAGACGACGTCCACCTCAGCGACGCGCCGTACTGCGCCAGGCGCCGTTGCCCTGAAGCAGATCCTGTCGGACGAGGTGCCAGTACGACCGCCAGCCGCCCGCGATCGCCGCGTTGGTCGGGGTGTGGGGACGGCCTCGCTCCCGACGAACCACAGCCAGCACAGCGGTGAGGGCGGCGAGTTCTTCGTCGCTGGGCGCCCCGGTGACCACCTCGAAGGCCACCGGGGTCTCGACGACCGACTCGCTCACAGTGGGATGTTCCCGTGCTTCTTGGGCGGCAACGACTCCCGCTTGGTCCGCAGCAGGCGCATCACCCGGATGATCGTCTCCCGCGTGGCGTGCGGGTAGATCACCTGATCGATGTAGCCCCGCTCGGCGGCCACGTACGGGTTGGCCAACTCGTCGTTGTACTCCTGGACGAGTTCCTTGCGGCGCGCGATCGGATCGGCGGCCTCAGCCAGTTCCTTGCGATACAGGATCTCTACGGCACCCTCGGCGCCCATCACCGCGATCTGCGCGGTCGGCCACGCCAGGTTCACGTCCGCACCCAGATGCTTGGATCCCATGACGTCGTAAGCGCCGCCGTAGGCCTTGCGGGTGATGATCGTGACCAGCGGCACGGTGGCCTCGGCGTAGGCGTAGATGAGCTTGGCCCCTCGGCGGATGATGCCGTTGTGCTCCTGCTCGACACCCGGCAGGAAGCCGGGAACATCCACGAAGGTCACCACGGGGATGTTGAAACAGTCGCACGTGCGCACGAAACGGGCGGCCTTCTCGGAGGCGTCGATGTCCAGGCAGCCAGCGAAGACCATCGGCTGATTCGCCACCACCCCCACGACGCGGCCCTCGATGCGTCCGAATCCCACCACGATGTTGCCCGCGAACAACTCTTGAACCTCCAAGAACTCGTCGTCGTCGAGCACCGTCTTGATGACGGTGCGGATGTCGTAGGGCTGATTGGGTGAGTCGGGGATGAGCGTGTCCAGGGCCCGATCCCGGTCGGTGATCGTGAGGTCAACCTCGGCCTCGTCGTAGACGGGGGCGTCTTCGAGGTTGTTCTGCGGCAGGTAGCTGATGAGGTCGCGCACGTACTCGATCGCATCGTTGTCGTCAGCGGCCAGGTAGTGGGCGTTGCCGGACTTCTCGTTGTGGGTCCGTCCGCCGCCCAACTCCTCCAGCGTGACGTCCTCCCCGGTGACCGTCTTGATGACGGCAGGTCCGGTGATGAACATCTGGCTGGTCTGGTCCACCATGATGGTGAAGTCGGTCAGTGCGGGGGAGTACACGTGGCCCCCGGCCGCAGCACCCATGATGAGCGAGATTTGCGGAATCACTCCGGACGCCAGCGTGTTGCGCCGGAAGATCTCCCCATACAGGCCGAGGCTGACCACACCCTCTTGGATGCGGGCGCCGCCCCCCTCGTTGATGCCGATCAGCGGGCAGCCGGTTTTGATGGCGAAATCGATGATTTTGACGATCTTCTCGCCATACACCTGCCCCAAGGCGCCGCCGAACAAGGCGACGTCCTGGGAAAAGACGCAGACGGGACGACCATGGATAGCGCCGACGCCAGTGATGACGCCGTCGGTGTAGGGGCGTTTGGCTTGCATGCCGAACGCCACGGAACGGTGGCGGGCGAACTCGTCGAACTCAGCGAAGGTGCCCTCGTCCAGCAGCGCGGCGATGCGCTCGCGGGCCGTGAGCTTTCCCTTGGCATGCTGCTTTTCAACGGCAGCAGGAGAGGCGGCGTTGACAGCGGCGTCGATGCGCTCTCCGAGATCGGCGATCTTCCCCTTCGTTGTGTGGATGTCGATCTCCATGATGCGAATGTAATGCGTCGGCGGCGCTTTGACGAAAGCCGTGCGGACCCGGGGGCGCCGACGGCGTCTTAGAGTGAACGCCATGACCGAGGATGCTCCCGATGCAGGGGCGGTACGCGCGGCACTGGCGGGGACCCGGTGGGGGAGCGTCAGCGTGGTCCCCACGACCGGCTCGACGAACGCAGACCTGGCGTCGGACGCCCGCGATGGCGCCGAGCCGGGGTCGGTGCTGATCGCCACCCATCAAAGCTCTGGGCGCGGACGCCTGGCGCGCTCGTGGGAGACCCCGCCGGGCGCCTCGGTGGCGACCTCGGTGCTGGTTGCCCCGCGCGTCCCGCTCGCGTCGTGGGGGTGGCTGCCCTTGCTGGTCGGCGTCGCGGTGGCCCGGGGGGTGGCCGCCTCGACGGGGTTGGCTGCCCGGCTGAAGTGGCCCAACGACGTCCTCATCGGCGGGCTGAAGGTCTGCGGCATCTTGTGCGAGGCCGTGCCCGATCTGCCGACGCCGGTCGCCGTCTTGGGCTTTGGGCTGAACACGGCGTTGAGCGCCGAGCAACTCCCCGTCCCGACGGCGACCTCACTGCGGCTGGAGGGGGCCACGGCGGAGGCGCCCAGCGTGCTCGTGGCGATTTTGCGGGAGTTGGACGCCGTCCTGGGCTCGTGGGAGTCCGGGGTGGATCCGCGTCCTTCCTATCGGGACCTCTGTTCCACCCTGGGGTGCGAGGTATCGGTCCTCCTGCCCTCGGGTGCGCCCGTGGTGGGGCGTGCCGTCGACGTCGACCCGGACGGCGCCCTGCTGGTGGAAACGGCCACGGGGCTGCGGACGTTCGTCGCCGGTGACGTGCAGCATCTACGCCCCCATGCTGGCTGAACTGCGCCGGGGAGGGGCTGAGGCCAGGAAGTCGTAGACGGCCTTGTTGAACGCCGCCGGGTTGTCGGTGTTGACCTGCTGTCCCGCGCCCGGGATGACCTCCAAACGGGCCCCCGTGATGCCCGCCGCGAGAGCCTCGGCGGCTGGACGGTTGGCTCGGTCCTGGTCGCCGACCAACACCAACGTGGCGGCGGTGACAGCGCCCAAGCGTCCGCGGTAGTCGATCTGGGCAGCCGCGTCCAGGGCGCGCAGGAAGCGACGCTTCTCCACGCCCATGGCTGCGAGCCGTTTAGCGGGAATCAGGCTGAACGCCAACCGTTGCATCCGCATCACCGAACGGGGCGGGTTGATCTGGCCGGAGGCCAGCACCAGATGGGAGACCGCCTCGGGGGCACGGATCGCGGCGTCCAGGGCGACCATGGCGCCCAGGCTGACCCCGACGATGGACATCTGCTCGACGCCGTACTGGTTGAGCAAGGCCAAGACGTCATCGGCGGCGCCCTCGACGCTGAACTCCTCGGTGCGTGCCGGACGCATGCCGCGCAACCACGGGGCCACCGCGCGGAAACCGGGGGGAAGTTCGGTCACCTGGTCTTGCCAGCTTTGCGGAGTCTGGCCAAGGCCATGGAGGAGAGCGAGGAGACGCATAGTCGTCAATCTAGTGGCCTGTGGGACGATGGAGGGCGTGACGACTCCCGCCGAACGCAACGATCCTCCGGCGTCATCCCCCGGACAGGACGCGCAGGCGAGCACAGCGTTGACGCTCCGCACGCAGTTGGTGCGCTTCATCCTGGCGGGCGGAGTGTCCGCGGTCGTCGACTACAGCCTGATGGTGGTCGGGATGAACCTGCTGGGCCTGGGCTACAGCCCGGCGAAGGCCATCTCCTGGGTGTTTGGGACGCTGACGGCTTACCTGATCAACAGCCGCTGGACGTTCCAGAGCACGGGCAGCAAGAAGACGCTGGGGGCCGTCGTCGTGCTCTACCTGCTCACCTTCGCGCTGCAGGTGGGCACCTTCACCGTCATCTACCCGCCGTTGGCCGCCTGGCTCGGCGTGACGGGTGCGCAGTTGGTCGGCTTTGTGATCGCGCAGGGGATCGCCACGACCGTGAACTTCATCGTCCAGCGCGGCCTGATCTTCCGCGCGCGCTGACCCAGGCGGCGGGGCGGCAAGCCCCGCACGCCGAGGCGCTCACAGCACGCGAACGCGCAGTTGCTCAGCGACCACACCCGACGACGTGGGCAGGTCGGAAGGCTGAATCGAGAAAACCCGCTGGCCAGCCGTCTCGCTGATGCTCTCGGTGTAGGCCCCGTCGGTGAAGTGGACGCCTGCGCCGTCGTCGGCAGCCCAACCGCCAGGCAGGTCGCCCGCGGACACAGCGTCGGTGAAGACGCCGACCCGGTGGTCCTCGGAGTCAAAGTGGGCACAGAAGCTCCCCTGGACCAGGCCCAGGCCGCCGCGGAAGGCTCGGAAGTCGCCGAACGAGTCGGTCACACATCCCTCGAACCAGACGTTGGCCCCAGCAGCCGTGCCCGCCAAGACGACATCGCCTTGGGCGTAGCGCTGTTTGATCGCCTTGCCAACGCCGTGCGCCTTCCACAACGCGAGGGCGTTCACGGTGGCGCCATTGCCCACCAGGATCAGGTCCGCCTCAGCGATGCGGGCCACCGCATTGGCGGCGTCCTGCCACAAGGTGAGCACCATCGGGCGAATGCCGAGGGTGCCGTAGGCGACGAGGAAACGGTTGATGTATTGGGGGTCGTCGGCCGACGCGGTCGGGACGAAGCACACCAGTGGGCTTCGCTTTCCGGTCAGGTCGACGACGTAGCGATCGAAGTTCGTGGGGGACCCCAAGGGCGATGTGGCGAACCCGCCACCGCCCATCGCAACGATGTGAGCGGTCATGCGGCCATCTTGTCACGGGGGGCACCCTCGATGACCAGTATCGTGGGCGCTCGTGACGGATCTGACCATCGGCATCGTCGGGGGCGGGCAGTTGGCCCGCATGATGAATGAGGCCGCAACGCCTCTGGGGCTACGCGTGCGTCTCCTTGCCGAAGCGCCACAGACGTCCGCGGCCCAAGTCGTCCCGGCCACGACCGTCGGCGACTACGCCGACGAGGCGACCGTGCTGGCGTTCGCCGATCATGTCGACGCCGTGACGTTCGACCACGAGCATGTGCCCACCGCGCTACTGGCTCGCCTGGAGGCCGCCGGGACGCCGGTGCGTCCCGGCCCCGCAGCGTTGGAGTTCGCCCAAGACAAGGCCGCCATGCGCGCCCGGCTCAGCGCCATGGGCATTCCGTGTCCGGCCTGGCGAGTCGTGTCCACGCCGGACGCGTTGGCCGACTTCGCCACCGACGTCGGCTGGCCGGTGATCGCCAAGACCTCCCGCGGCGGCTACGACGGCAAGGGCGTGTGGAAGGTGACCGGCCCCGACGGGGTTGAGGAGCCGTTCACGGCCCTCACCCATGCGCTCGGACCGACCGAACGGCACACCGACGCCGATGGCCCCGCCCCGGATGTGGTGATCCTCGCTGAGGAGTTCGTCCCGTTCACGCGCGAGTTGTCGGTGCTGGTCGCACGCCGCCCCGGGGGGCAGGCCGTCGTCTACCCGGTCACCGAGACGGTGCAACGCGACGGCATCTGCCACGCGACCACGACGCCCGCACCCGGGCTGAGCCCGGAACGCGCCGCCGCCATCGAGGCGCTGGGCGTGCGGATCGCTGAGGAACTCGGCGTCGTGGGCATCCTGGCCGTGGAACTCATGGAGCGGCCCACCGGGGAGGTTGTCGTCAACGAACTCGCCATGCGACCCCACAACACCGGCCACTGGAGCATCGAGGGCGCCGTCACCAGCCAGTTCGAGAACCACGTGCGCGCGGTCGCTGACCTGCCGCTGGGTTCCACAGCTCTGCGCGCCCCGGCCGCCGTCATGACCAACGTGCTCGGCGGCACCAATCCCGACCTTGTCGGCTCGCTGAGCCGCGTCCTCGCCGACCCGGACGTTCGCGTCCACCTCTACGGCAAGGGCGTCAAGCCCGGCCGGAAGGTCGGCCACGTCACGGTGCTGGACGCCGACGTGGAGGAAGCCCGGCGACGCGCCCGCGCCGCCGCCGCCGTGCTGGAAGGAGAACGCGCATGACCGATCCGACACCCCTGGTGGGCATCGTGATGGGCTCCGATTCGGACTGGCCGACCATGGAGGCGGCCGCCGTCGCCCTCACCGAGTTCGGCATCGCCTATGAGGCCGACGTCGTCTCCGCGCATCGCATGCCCGAAGAGATGGTGGCCTACGGCAGGCAGGCACACGAGCGCGGCCTGAAGGTCATCATCGCGGGCGCCGGTGGCGCCGCACACCTGCCCGGGATGCTGGCGGCGCTCACCCCGCTGCCCGTCATCGGCGTCCCGGTGGCGCTGAAGCACCTCGACGGCATGGACTCGCTACTGTCCATCGTCCAGATGCCCGCCGGTGTCCCCGTGGCGACCGTGTCTATCGGGAATGCCCGCAACGCGGGATTGCTCGCGGCCCGCATGCTCGGCATCGGCGACCCGGCCCTGGTGACGGCGATGACCGCATTCCAGCACAACCTGCGCGATGTCGCGCGCGACAAGGGCAGCCGCGTCCGCGGACGCTGACACCGCACCCCCGCCTACCAGGCGTCCCCCCGGTGGGGGACAGACCTGCCCCGATTGGTCAACACGCCGCAGGGGTACCGAGACGGACGCCTGGGCGGGACGCCACGATGGGCAGACCGTCCTCGTCCTTCCCCCGAGGTGATGTATGCCGCAGGATCCGTCCATCGACGCCGCGCAGCGCAGCAGGCAACTGGCCTGGCGCCGCGGCGTAGGCCTGCTCGTGATGACGGCGCTCGCTCCCGGGTCGGCGCAACTGGTCGCCGGAGGCCGCGGGCTGGGACGCTTCGCACTTCGCGTGTGGCTAGGGCTGTGGGTGCTGGCCGTGTGCGGCGCCGTGGCGCTGGTCTTCCGGCGCGACATCGTCGTGACCGTGTACACCCACCCCGTCACCCAGTGGATCGCCTCGGTGCTGGTGCTGGTCCTCGGGGTGGGGTGGGCTCTGCTTTTCCTGGACGCCTGGCGCATCAGCCGTCCCGGATCGATGGGCCCGCGCAAGCTCCCCATGGCCATCGTGGCGATCGTGCTGGCTGCCGCGGTGGGGGCCGGTTCGGTGCACGCCTCGGCGCTGTCACGCAGCCAGGCGCAACTGTTCGGCCAGGTCTTCGCTGGCGGTGGCGACACGGTCGCCAAGAACGGCCGCATCAACGTTTTGCTGATCGGCGCCGATGCGGGCGAAGACCGACGGGGGCTGCGCGCCGACACCATCATGGTGGCCTCGATCAGCGCCAACACTGGCCGGACCGTGTTGTTCAGCCTCCCCCGTAACCTGCAGCACGCGCGTTTCCCCGCCGGAACCAAGCTGGCCCAGCAGTACCCCAACGGGTATGCCTGCCCCGATCAAAGCTGCCTGCTCAACGCGGTCTACGCGCTGGGCCAGCAACACCCGGACCAGTTTCCCGGTGCCGCCGACCCGGGTATAGCGGCGACCCGTGCGGTCGTGGCTGAAACCTTGGGGCTGGGCATCAACTACTACGCCCTCGTCGACATGCGCGGCTTCGAGAACCTCATCGACGCGTTGGGCGGGATCCGTCTCGACATCGCCAAAGCCGTCCCGATCGGGGGTGGGGCCGCGAAGGTCGAGGGCTACATCCAGCCCGGGAGCAACGTTCACCTGGACGGGTTCCAGGCTTTGTGGTTCGCGCGTTCCCGCGAAGGATCCAGCGACTACGAGCGCATGACCCGCCAAAAGTGTGTGATCAACGCGCTAGCCAAGCAGGCCAATCCCGTCACGGTCGCGACACGGTTCACGGCGCTGGCCGAAGCGGGCGGGGCGATGGTCACCACCGACATTCCCGGTAGCGAAGTGTCCGAACTGCTGGAGTTGGCGGTCGCGGGGCGCTCCTGGCCGTTGGCGTCCACGGCGTTCCTCCCGCCGCTCATCGAGCCGTCCCGCCCCGACATCGACCTGATCCGCCGCACCGTGGCCGGTGACATCGCCCACTCGCAAAGCCTGGACGCCGAAGCGGCGCGTCAAGCGTCCGCCACGGCGACGCCCGGGGCAGGGGAGACGGCGGCCCCGGCGGGAACGCCGCAGCCCGCGCCCAGCACCGCCGCGCCGAGTGCTCCGGCCACGCCCACTCCGTCCGCGGGCTCGAGCGGGACGCCCAGCCCGGACAAGCCGGTCGTGGGAAAGAAGGCTGAGAAGTCGCGCAATGAGTTCAGCACCCAGCGTCAGACCGACGACTTGACGCAGGTGTGCGGGGTCTCCTGACGCGTCAGACCAGTTCGCCCGAACCGAGGATGCGGAACACGTCGGCGCCGATGGCATCCACGAGGTCGCGGCCCTCCTCGAACGTCGGACGACGGCACATGAACGCTGCGGTGTAGTCGCGACCCTGCCCCTGAACGTGCCCGATGGAGTTCACAGCCCACAGGTTGTCCAGGGACTTGAACTGCACCCAGCCGTTCTTCATCTGCACGTCGACCACGTTCTTCTTGCGGTCGTGTCCCACACCCCACGTCTGTTCGGCGTTGGTTTGAGACATCACGTCCAACAGGTACAACCGATCCTCCTGGGCGACCGCAGGGGTGCCCTCCACGAGACGGTCGATGAGCAGTCGCTGATCGTCGGGGGTGGTGTTGGTCCAGGACCAAAACGGGCTACGCGGATCCGCGTGGGTGTTCGGCAACCCCAGCCCCACAGCCAGACGCGTGTACTGATCGGCCCCGCCGACCCACTCCCACAAGGCGTCGGCGGAATCGTTGTCGGAGTTCACGATGGCCTTGCTGATCTGCTGGTAGCGCTCGAAGGGCAACTCCTCGCCCGCGGCGCGTGCCTTGTTGAGCGCGAGAAGGGAGATCATCACCTTCGCGATGGAGGCGCTTTGGGTATCGAAGTCCCCCCGGAAGGCAAACACCCCACCGGTGCGTCGATCCCGCACCGAGATCCCGAGGAGGTCGGTATTGCGGGCGTAGACCTCCATCACGGCCTGCAACTGTGAACGCACGGGCCCCGTGGGCGAGGCGGTGGGCGTCACCAGGGGAGCGGCGGCGCGGCTGCAAGCGGCCAGGGCGAGCGCCGCGGTGCCCGCGAGCAGGCCGCGTCGAGACAGGGAAGACATGCACTACCTTTCTGGGGCGACGTCGCCCATCATGCCAGTCGGCGACCGTGGCCCACGGGCGTGGGGCGGTTCCGTGTCGGTCAGGGCAGGATGTCGGCCCGCTCCGACGCCGCGATCCGGCCCGCAGCCGCAGGGTCATCGCTGGCCACCATCACCAGGGACCCGCCACCGCGCACCACGGCGGCCCAGGTGCTCACCGCCTGCCAGGCGTCGGGCGGATGCGCCAGGACGCGCGTCCCGATCGGGGACGCGGTGGACAGGTCAGCCAAGGTGAAGGCGGCGTCGTCGGTGAGCCACGCTGGGGCATCGAAGGGGAGGGGCTGAGGTAGGGCGGCGTCGGGTTGGGCCAGGGCCTCGGAGGTGTAGTCGGACATCCCTGAGGGCAGGGTGGCTAGGGGCCGAGCCCAGGCGTCCAGCGAACAGGCGTACCCCGGGGTGCCGGTTGCCGTGCGGGGGCCGTCTGGTCCCGTCACCACCAGATCGGGAGTGGCGTCACTCAGGTCGACGACCGCGCCCGCCTCCCATACGGCCAGGGGCCAGATCAACGACATCCAGTGCTCGGGGTGGTCGCGGGTGACCTCCAGCCGGACCCGGGAACCGGGGCCGACGTCGGCCTCCTCCAGAAGGTTGACCGTCTTGGCGACCCAGTTCTCGACGCTGGAAACCGACAACTCGGTGCGCGCCCCCGCCTCGCCGTACCAGGCGAGGAGCGGGTCGCCGCCACTGCGGCTGGCTCGCGAACGCAGGATCTGTCCCAGGGATTGCGCGGCATGGGTCACCGATTCAGGATAGGTCGACGGCTAGCCTGACCCCATGCGTTACGTCGTAATCATGGCGGGCGGCTCAGGAACACGTCTGTGGCCGTTGTCTCGCAAGGGCACCCCCAAACAGCTCTTGAAACTCATCGAAGGCCGTAGCTTGTTGCGGCTCGCCTTCGAGCGCGCGCGACGACTCGTGCCCGATGAACGCATCGTGGTCGTGACGGGAGCCCCCTACCTCGACCAGGTGGCCGCCGATCTGCCGGAACTGTCGCCGGAGAACCTCCTCGGCGAGCCGGAGGGGCGCGATTCCCTCAACGCCGTCGCGTGGCCCGCCGCAGTACTCGCCCACCGTGACCCGGAGGCGATCATCGCGCAGTTGACGGCCGATCAACTCATTGACCCCGTGGACGCGTTCGTCGCGGCGCTGGAGGAAGCGTTTAGCCTCGCTGAGGCCGACGATCGCGCCTTGGTGACGCTCGGCGTGATCCCGACCACCCCCCACACCGGCTACGGCTACCTGCACCGCGGGGCTGCGGTTCCTGGGTTCCCCACCGCCTGCCGGGTCCAAGAGTTCCGGGAGAAGCCGGACGCGCAGACCGCTGCCGCCTACCTGGCTTCGGGCGAGTTCTGGTGGAACGCGGGGATGTTCGTGTGGCGGGCCCGCACCGTCTTGGCCCAGATCGAGGCGCTGGAACCCGCCACCTATGCGGTGGTGGAGGAACTGGCCGAGCACCCCGAACGCTTGGGGGAGTTGTTTGGCACGCTGCGCAAGACGTCGGTCGATTTCGCCATCATGGAACCGGTCTCGCGCGGGGCAACCGACGCCCACGTGGACGCCGTGGCGCTGCCGATCCGCTGGCGCGACGTCGGCGGCTTCGCGAGCCTGGCCGAAGTGCTCACCGCCGACGGTGAGGGCAACGTGGTGGATGGCGACGGCGTCTTGTTGGACGCCGAAGGCAATCTGGTCATCAACACGGTGCCTGGGCACGTCGTCACGCTGTCAGGGGTCAGCGACATGGTGGTGGTGCACACCGTGGACGCCACGATGGTGACCACGCTTGCCGGTGCAGAGAACGTGAAGGCGCTGGTGGCTCGCGTGGCGGACCAGGCCGGTGCCCGTTACGTATGAGGGTGGACGCGACGAGGGGGAGAGCATGCTCGACAATGTGATGCGGTTGAGGGAGCCGGCGGCCTGGACGGTCGTCGCGGTAACAGCGGTGTCGATCCTGTTGGCGTTGACGCGGTTCGGCATGGAGTTGTCCAACGGGGTACTCCTCACGGCGGCGGCCCAAGACGTCGCGCTTACGGCCATGAACCTCACCCTCGTGATCGTCGTGGTGGCGCTGGTGTGGGTGTGCGTTGTCGCCGCGCCCACGCCGCGCACCGAACGCCTCATCGGTGTGGCCGCCTCAGTGGTGACGATCGGCACCCTGGTGACGATCGTCGGGACCGGCATCGGGGCGAGCGCCTCCGCTGGGACGCTGGCGGTGGTGTTCGAGATCTTGGGTGGACTGCTCGACATCGTGGTGAAGCTGGTGGCGACGGGGACCTTGTGGCTCCTGTTGCGCGGGGTTCGCGCCGGACGCATGGCCCCGGCTCCTCAGCAGCCCTCTGCACTGGAAGATGAGGCTCAGCAGGGAGAAACCGACAGCGAGGCGGCGCAGCCCCCCGCTGTCGCAGTTGGCTGGAGCGCCGACCCCACCCAGGGCGCGGCCTGGGCAAGCGCTGAAGATGCGGCCCACGGGGCTGCGGGAACGACGAACGCGGCCACGCCGACGGAGGGCTGGCACCCGGTCGAGCGGGGAAACACTGAGGTGGTGCCGCCGGCGACGGGGCGCGACGGACAAGCGTGACAGGCGAGTTTAGGACGAAAAGCGACGAGATCGTGTCCCCCGTAGGGTTGACAAAATCGGCTTGACTGCTCGAAACGACACGAGTGTAATTCTAGTTGTCAAGCACGTTAATCGGCGCGTCGAGGAGGTCCATGCATGCCTGAGTTGATCGTGGTACTGGACGACGACGGCCTGCTGAGCTGGCAGGAGCGCGCGCTGTGCGCGCAGACCGACCCGGAGGCGTTCTTCCCCGAGAAGGGCGGATCCACCCGCGAGGCCAAGAAGGTCTGCCAGACGTGTGACGTGCGGTCGGAGTGCCTGGAGTACGCGTTGGCCCACGATGAACGCTTCGGCATCTGGGGTGGCCTGTCCGAGCGTGAGCGCCGCAAGCTGAAGCGTCGCGCGGTCTAAGATCGCGACCCCGCTCCGTGCGGGGGAGCGCCGTGCCGGTGAGCGCGGCGGGGGTCAGTCGTCCTCATCGTCACGATGGCCAGCCGGATCGATCTCGTCCAACGGGATGCCCGTCGCTTCGCTGAGCTGCTCCACAATCGTGCGATACACCAAGATCCGTAGGCCTGCCCGCGTCCGGGCACGCCGCTCGATCGGGCGCCGAAACACCACCACCTGACCGTTCGCCGATGGCGTCGCCGAGACCGCGGCCGCCAGCGGAACACGATCGACCCACGCCTGCGTCGCGGGTGGGACGTCTTCCACGCCCACGTCCATCGACGCGAGGGCTTGTGGGCAGGCCCGCGAAACCTGCGCGAGCGCGTCGGTCACACACCGCGTGAAGAACACTGCGGGCGCGACCTCACGCGCCACGGGAACCAGCGTCCCGGTGTACGGGTTGGGGGTGGCCAGCCGACCCCTTAGCCCGCGTCCGTGTCGATCCCGCCGCTTGATCATGGCCGTCACTGTAGTCAGCACGACCGACACCCCGCCCCTCATCCGTGGCCCCAGGTCTGCGCCGAGGTAGCGTGTCCGGAGTGAAACCCCGTCTGTGCACCAAATCGGGCTGCCAGCAGGCCGCGATCGCGACCCTGACCTACGCCTACGCTGACCGTGCCGCCGTGGTGGGGCCGTTGGCGCTTCGGCATGAACCGGGCAGCTACGACCTATGCGGTGAGCATTGCGCAGGGTTGTCCACGCCCCGGGGCTGGGAACTCATCCGGCTCCCCCTGGACACCGCCGAACCCGCTCCCAGCCACGACGATCTCTTGGCGCTGGCCGACGCCGTGCGTGAAGTTGGCCTGACCTGGGACGATCCGGGGGCGACGGAACCAGGGCCTCAGCCGCGCGTCAGCCGCAGGCGGGGACACCTCGGCGTGGTCGCCGACCTCGACGCGGCAGCCGATACCCTGGAGCCGTGATCACCCAGAGCATTTTCAAGGCCAACGACATCCGCGGGGTCTTCGGTGGTCCGCACGCCGAGTGGGACGCCGAGGGAGCGGCGGCGATCGGTGCCGCCTACGTTCAGGTGTTCGGCTTGGCCGGTGGCGAGTTCGTCATGTCGCGCGATATGCGCGTGAGCGGGCCCGAGGTGGCCGCAGCCTTCGCTGAGGGCGCGCGCTCCCAAGGTGCCAGCGTCGTCGACGCGGGGCTCGCCTCGACCGATGAGCTCTGGTACGCCTCAGGCTCCCTGGGCCTGCCGGGGGTGCAGTTCACCGCGTCTCACAATCCCCCCGAGTACAACGGCATCAAGTTCTGCCTTCCCGGCGCCGCGCCGATCGACCCGGCCTCGCTGACCGTGGTGCGCGACGTCGCTGTGAGCGGCTCGCTGACGCCTGCAGCCGAGCCCGGCACGACACGCGAGATCGACATTCTCCAGGGCTACGCGGACTACCTGCGTTCGCTGGTCGACCTGGCGGGATTGCGCCCCTTGAAGGTGGTCGTGGACGCGGGCAACGGCATGGCCGGCCTGACGACGGATGCCGTGCTCGGGCCGCTCGGGCTGACGATCGTCGGGCTCTACCTCGACCTCGATGGACGCTTCCCGCACCACATGCCCAACCCCCTGATCCCCGAAAACCTCGTCGACGCGCAGGCCGCCGTCCGCGAGCACGGGGCCGACGTGGGTCTGGTCTTCGACGGCGACGCGGATCGCTGCTTCATCATCGACGAACGCGGCGAGGTCGTGCCGCCCTCGGTGGTGACGGCGATGATCGCGGAGCAGGAACTTGCTCGTGAGCCGGGCGGGACGATCGTCATCAACAAGATCACCTCTCGGGCTGTCGGCGAACGGGTCGCTAGCCTGGGCGGACGCCTGGTAGTCAGCCGCGTGGGGCACACCTCCATGAAGGCGCACATGGCAGCCGAGGGAGCCATCTTCGGTGGCGAGCACTCGGCCCACTACTACTTCCGCGAGTTCTGGGGTGCCGACACCGGGATGCTTGCGGGGCTGCACGTGCTGGCGCTGCTGGGTCGTGCGGCAGTGCCGATGTCCCAGCTCACCGAGCGGTTCGGCGGCTACGCGGCCTCAGGGGAGATCAATTCCACCGTGGCTGATGTCACCGCCGTCCTGGACGCCGTCAAAGCCGGATTCGCCGGGCGCGGCATCGTGGATGATGATGACGGCGTCACGGTCAGCGGAGCGGATTGGTGGGTCAACGTGCGGGCCTCCAATACTGAACCGCTGGTGCGGCTCAACGTCGAGGCACGTGAGAAGACCACCATGGCCGCCTTGAGGGACGAGGCGCTGGCCATCATCCGAGGAGGAACCCGATGAGCGACACCGACCTGATCCCCGGCATCTTGGACCTGCTGGTGTGCCCCCAGTGTCATGGGCAACTCGCCTGGGACTACGAGGCGTCCGAGTTGGTCTGCACCAACACCGACTGCGCCTTGGCCTACCCGGTGCGCGGGGGGATCCCGATCTTGGTGATTGACGAGGCGCGCGCGACCCGGGAGCAGTGATGCTCGCGTTCGACGAGTCCCGACTGGATGACCCGGCCGTCTTGGCGGGTGCCGACGCGATCCTGCGTCCGCTCGCTGAGGCGGGCGCCCGACTGCGGCGCGACGCGGCGGAGTCACGCTCGGCGATCGACAGCCTCGCAGGCGAGCCTCGGCCGCGCGCAGTGATCGCCGTCGGTCCCGAAGCGCGACTTTTGCGGGCCGTGCTGGAACCCACCTGCCCGGTGCCATTCGTGGCCTGGTCGGTAGGCAATCTTCCCGGATGGGTGGGACCACTCGACCTGGTCGTCGTGCTGGGCGGGGAGGGCTATGACACCTCCGGCGCCCGCGAAGCGCTGCGGCGCGGGGCGCGACTGATCGTCGTCGCACCCCCTGACTCGTTGCTGGCACGGGAGTCCGCCTCGCGCGCCACAACGCTCCTTCCGGTGCTCACCTCCGACCCGTTCCCCGCCGCCATCGTGGCGTTGGCTGCGCTCCAGCGGCTCGGCCTTGGTGAGCACACCGACCCCGACGGGGTCGCGGACGCCCTGGACGGCGTCGCCACCGCCGCGGGGTACGCCCGTGACCTGGCCGCGAATCCGGCCAAGATGCTCGCCATCGAACTCGCCGACGCTCAACCGCTGGTGTGGGGCGCTTCGGTGCTGGCTGCGCGCGCGTCGCGTCGGATCGCAGAAGCGGTCCGGTCTGCGTCGGGCCGGGTCGCGTTGGCTGCCGACGCGGGCGAACTGCTGCCCATCCTCGCCGCTGTCGATCGTCGTGACCCATTTGCCGACCCGGTCGAGGGCGAGTGGGAGGACCGGCCCACGCTGGTCGTTGTCGATGATGGCTACGACGACGACACGGCCCGCGCGCGCCGCGAAGCGCTCCTGGCCAATGCGACCGCCGCCGACGTGCGGGTCACCACGATCGCCGCCTCCGGTGAGTCAACCCTGAGCCGTTACGCCACCGTGCTCGCCCAAGGGCGGTTCGCGGCGGCCTACCTGCAGATCGGGCTGGGCCGTGAACATCACCGCTAGCCCCGGCCACCACAACGAAGGACGATCATGACGAAACGCCGCGTACTGGTCCTGAACGGGGTCAACCTGGGCCGACTCGGGCAACGCCAGCCCGAGGTGTACGGGGCGACGACGCACGCCCAACTCGCCGAGCATCTGGTGGAGACCGGGGCGGGCCTGGGGTTGGCGGTCGACGTGCGGCAAACCGATCACGAAGGCGAGTTCGTTGGCTGGCTGCACGAGGCGGCCGCCGCCGACACCCCCGTAGTGCTGAACCCTGGGGCCTGGTCGCATTACAGCTACGCGATCGCCGACGCGGTCGTGCAGGTGCCGCTCGCCGTCGAGGTGCACATCTCCAACGTGCATCGCCGCGAACCCTGGCGGCACACCATGGTCATCTCGCCCTACGTCACCGGGACGATCCTCGGCCTGGGGCTTGGCGGCTACGACCTGGCGCTGGCGCACATCGCCTCAGCCCTTCCGGCCTGAACCCCATCGCCCCGGTGCTCCCGGCCTGACCAAGGAACCCTGTTCAGGCGGCGAAGGCCAGCAGGACGCAGGCGTCCGCGAACACTGCGCGCAAAGCCAGGGGATCCCCGACGCAGCGGCGGAGGCGTCCCGCGACATCCGCGACATGGCTCAGGCCGACAGATTCGGCGCGCTCGCGTCCTCGCTCCAGCGGGGCAACCACGGTGGCCGCGCCCCGCAAGGCGCCCAAAATGAGGAGTTGGCCCATCGGCTGGGCGAGACCCTCCCACGCGTCACGCCACGGATCGACGCCAACCGCGGGCCACCGGGACGCCTCGGGCGGCTCGCAGCCGACCGCCAGATCGACCTGGGGCAAGAACACCCCCTCGCGGACCCACACGGCCATCGGATCAACCTCCAGGCCGTCCTCACCGTCGCGCCAACGCCCGGCGATCGCCACCGGCGGCTGGGTCTCCAGCAGGCCGATGAGGCGTCGAGCGCCCCGAATCGTCCGTGGATCCCACGTCAGCCGCAGGGTCGCCTGATCGCCCGCCGCATCGGTGAGCTGGGCCGTCACCATACTCGTCGTCGCGTCCGCCTCGACGGCGTCCGCCCGCGTGAGGCGTGCCAGCAAGACGCCATCGGAGGGGCGTCGAGGACCAAGCGGCCCCGGAACCCCGGTGAGCTGAGCCGCGACATCGGCAAACCCGTCGGGGATGATGCCGGACAGGGACGCCTCATCCCAGGCCGGTGCCGGGGTCGGGGCCAGCGTGACGCGCGTGCGGCCCACCGCGAGAGTGTCGCCGCGGCGCCGAAACCGGGGGACCAGGGCACTGCCGGTGGCCCACTCGCCCAGGGGCACCCCCGCGTGACGGACCCGCAGCAGGTCGGCAGGATCGACGAGGTGGTCTGCCATGTCGCCCCGTTCGGCCACCATCGAGGCCACGGCACCCGTGCGAGTGTCGAGCAACGGGACACGCAGGCTGCTCCAGCCCCCGACGTGGCTCCACTCCGCCCCCAACCCGAGGAACCGTCCCGCTTCGCCGGACTGTTCCACCTCAGGCCGTCCCGCCACCACCGACGCCGGGGCTGGCCCCCCGTGACGCAGGGCCCGAAGCCGCGACTCCACCTCGCCGATCAGCATCAACAACCGTTCGGGGGAGACCTGGGCGTCGCGTGAGCGCTGATGCTCCAGGTGCGTGACGATCTCGCGCAGCGCCGAGGCGAGGTGGACGCGACCGTGACTCTCCCAGCCGGTGGCCAACCGGACGGCGCTCCCGATGAGGGCATCGGCGGCGCTCAGGCCCACCCCGAGAAGCTGATCGAGCCAGGCCTGCCAGGGTCCCTCATCTACCTGGTCGGCCCCAGGGGTTGTGGTGTCCAGCAGCACCGCCGACGATGCGCGCAAGGCTGGCTCGGCCGCGGCACGGGCCGCTTCGGCAACGTAGAGGTGGACGCACCCCGGCGAGCCGCATTCGCAGCGGGCATAGCGCGGATCCGCGTCGACGGGGTAGCGGATGCCGATATCGAGCGGGTGGAGAATGCGGACGCGCACGCGGGGTGTCGTACTGATCCGCGCGGTGATGCCCTCAGCGACCAGGCGCTCGCCCTGGGCCGCCACGCGGGGGCCGAACCACGAGGCATCCACCCTGGGCGTGGCGGGAGCCGCGGTGGTGTCGTCAGCGGGCGCGTCGGCGTCGACCGGGGGGTGGGCCTGCCAGGCGAGCACGGCCCGCACCAGGTGACGACAGCGAAACATCGCCGGGCAACTGCATTCCCACTCGTCGAACGTGCCAACGCCCAGGCGGCAGATGATGCCATCGGGGGCTTCGGCGAGCCAGGCGCCCTCGGGGGTCTGGGACCACGAGAGGGGTACGTCGGCGTCCTTCAGCGCGCGACGGACGGTGCCCGCATTGGTGAGTTCGGTCAACACCTCGACGGTGAGCGCGTCCAGGTTCATCCGATCACCTCCGCCACCCAGGAGGCGAGCTGATCCGGCGTCATGACCGCCACTTGAGCGCCCACCTCAGCCAAGCTGCGGCCGATCCTCTCGTTGTAGTGGGCGCGCCCAGACGAATCCAAGGCCCCCAGGCACAACACCGTCGCCCCGCCCTCCACCAGCGAGGCAGCGGTGCCCAGGAACGCGCCCTCGGGGCCCCCCTCCTCGAAGTCGGAAACCAACACAACGATGGAGCGCCGAGGATTCTGCAGAAGCTGCTCGGCATAGCGCAAGGCCTTGGCGATGTTGGTCCCGCCACCCAACTGGACCCGCATCAACACCTCGACCGGGTCGCCGGTGTAGCCGCTCAGGTCAACCACCTCGGTGTCGAACACCACCAGATGCGTGCGCATCGAGGGCAGCGAGGAAAAAATCGCCGCCGTGACGGCCGCATGAATCACCGAATCGGCCATGGAGCCGGACTGATCCACCACGACCACCACCTGCCAGCGCTGCTGCAGCAGCCGCACCCGGCTGGTGAACAACGGCTCACGGATCACCAGGCGCCCGGTTCGCGGATCGACGTTCCTCAGATTGGCCCTCACCGTCGCGCGGGCATCGAAGTTCGCCGTGATCTGGTGACGCGAACGGCGCAACGGATCGCGCCGTCCCGTAAACGGCGTACTCACCGGGCGGGCCAGCGTCCGCATCAACTCCCGGACGACCGTGTCGATGATGGTGCGGGCCATCGCCAGCACCTCGGGGCTCATCAGGTGCTTCGTCGCCAAGATGGCCTTGAGTAGCGACACGTTCGGCGTGGCGCGGGCCAGGGCGTCCGGGCTGGTGACGATTTCGGTGAGGCCGTAGCGGTTGACCGCGTCATCGACGATCCGATCCGCCACCGACTGAGGAAACAGCGTGTGGACGCGGCTGATCCACTCGGGTACCGACATCAGCCCCGAACCCTCGCTGGAACCGCGGCCCTCCCCAGACCCCTCGCCCTCGAGGAAGGCCAGGACGGCCTCCTGCTCTGCCGCCTGCCCGCTGAGGGGCCCCAACTGCGGGGCGGCCTCCGACCCCAGCGCGAGGCGCCAGCGCTGACGACGACGAGCCTCCTGGGGGTCATCTGCCCCGGGGGTGATGGCGTCGTGGCTCACACGGGCACCCCCGTCCACGTTGCGACCGCCTCGACGACGTGGGCCTCGCGCCGGGCGAGGGACACCAGCGTCGCCGCATCCACGCTCAGCGCCGACGGGAGCGTATCGTCCCCGGTCAGGTACCCCAGCAACGACGCCCGCTCCCGGCCCGACAACGCATGCAAGGCACGGCGAAGGTCGGGGAGCGCGGCCAAGAACGAGGCATCGTCCCACGAGCGCAGCGCATCATCGGCGGCGGTGAAGATCTGCGGGGAGGCGATCGCCAGGTGCCCCGCCACGGCCAGCAGCCCCGAATAGAACCGGCCCGTCTCAGCCGGATCGGACATCCGGGCCTCCAGCGCCGTCCCCGGATCACCCGAGAGCAGCCAGCCCGCACCGATCAAGGCACCAGCGAACTCTGCGTCGTGAGCCGGTGCACCCGGCGGATGCTCCGTTTGACGGCGCAGCGCGCCCGCCACTGCGTCCGCGTCCAGCCCCATCGCGGCACCCAGCGTCACGGTCGTCTCCGCCAGCGTGCGCACGGCGGCCACCGCGGCGGGCAGATGCGGGCCCTCGGCCATGGGGGACAACCGCTCCACGACGGCGGTGGCGCGCTCATGGACGAACCGGGTCAGGTCGGCGAGATCGACGCGCCCCACCGCACCCAGCCAGGTGTCGAAGTAGACCAGCCGGACCAAGGCCTCTACGACGGCACCCAGTTCACCCAGATCGTCGCTGGTCGCGACGAGGTCGCGCAACGCGGCGCCCAGACGCCCCGACACATCGTGGAGCCCGGCACGCACGGCGTCCGTCAGCACCCCGGCCAGCGTCGCCGCGCCGCCCAGGCGAGCCCGGTACTCCAAGGTCGCCGTTACCGCCTGCTCGAGCGACCCACCCCAGCGGGACGCGTGAATGAGCGCCGTCTCCACCTGCTGATCCCATACCAAGGCCCACCGCTCACTCCCGTCGATTCGGGTGCGGGACGTCAGCCGAGAAGGAAGATCAGCAGGGGCAACGGCTGCGGGCACATCCAGGATGCGCAACGCGTGCAGCAGCCTGCTCACCGCCCGATC
>RRZU011493334.1_pt1 | contig 63848 bp, 62 predicted proteins | sample 2165561 | NCBI WGS metagenome assembly RRZU01 (sample SAMN10456909, study PRJNA506462) | wastewater metagenome | isolation source: wastewater sludge | place: USA: Moscow, Idaho
CATCGAGAACCTCTACGAGGCGGCCAACTCGCCGCTGGTCAGCTACCTGAACAACGCCGCGAAGGCCAAGGAGCTGTTCCACCGCGACAAGGACTACATCGTGCGCGACGAGGAGGGCATCATCGACGACGAGATCACCGGCCGCGTCCTGCCCGGCCGTCGCTACAACGAGGGAATGCACCAGGCCATCGAGGCCAAGGAACACGTCGAGATCAAGGCCGAGAACCAGACTCTGGCCACCATCACGCTGCAGAACTACTTCCGGCTCTACGACAAGCTGTCCGGGATGACCGGCACCGCCGAGACCGAGGCCGCCGAGCTGCACGAGATCTACAAGCTGGGCGTCGTGCCGATCCCCACCAACCGGCCGGGCGTCCGCACCGACCAGACCGACCTGATCTACAAGACCGAAGAGGCCAAGTACATCGCCGTCGTCGACGATGTGTCCGAGCGCTACGAGAAGGGTCAGCCGGTCCTGATCGGCACCACGTCCGTCGAGCGCTCCGAATACCTTTCGCGGCAGTTCACCAAGCGCAAGATCCCGCACAACGTGCTCAATGCGAAGTACCACGAGCAGGAGGCCAACATCATCGCCGAGGCCGGCCGGCGTGGCGCGATCACGGTGGCCACCAACATGGCCGGCCGTGGCACCGACATCGTGCTCGGCGGCAATGTGGATTTCATGGCCGACAAGCAGCTGCGCGACCGCGGCCTGGATCCCGTCGAGACGGCCGACGAGTACGAGGCCGCCTGGGACGACACCCTGCGCCAGATCAAGGACGAAGCCGGGGCCGAGGCCGAGGAGGTCCGCGAGGCCGGCGGGCTGTACGTGCTGGGCACCGAACGGCACGAGTCGCGCCGCATCGACAACCAGCTGCGCGGCCGCTCGGGCCGCCAGGGCGATCCGGGGGAGTCCCGGTTCTACCTGTCGCTGGGTGACGAGCTCATGCGGCGGTTCAACGGCGCCACCCTCGAGGCGCTGCTGACCCGCATCAACCTGCCCGACGACGTGCCGATCGAGGCCAAGATGGTCACCCGCGCCATCAAGAGCGCCCAGACGCAGGTGGAGCAGCAGAACTTCGAGGTTCGCAAGAACGTCCTCAAGTACGACGAGGTGATGAACCAGCAGCGCACCGTCATCTACGACGAGCGCAAACGCATCCTCGAAGGCGAGAGCCTCGAGGGGCAGGTCCAGGAAATGCTCGGCGATGTGGTGACGGCGTACGTCGACGGCGCCACCGCCGAGGGCTACTCCGAGGACTGGGACCTCGAGAAGCTGTGGGAGGCGCTGCGCACGCTGTACCCCGTCGGCATCGACCATCACCACCTGATGCACGGCGGCGACGTCGGCGAGCCCGGCGAGCTGACCCGCGAGGAACTGCTCGACGCCCTGCTGGATGACGCGCGCGGCGCCTACGCCCGCCGCGAGGCCGAGATCGACGGGCTGGCCGGCGAGGGCGCCATGCGGCAGCTCGAGCGCAACGTGCTGCTCAACGTGATCGACCGCAAGTGGCGCGAACACCTCTACGAGATGGACTACCTCAAGGAGGGCATCGGGCTGCGGGCCATGGCCCAGCGCGACCCGCTGGTCGAATACCAGCGTGAGGGCTACGACATGTTCCAGGCGATGCTCGACGGGATGAAGGAGGAGTCCGTCGGATTCCTGTTCAACGTTCAGGTCGAGGCGGCGCCGCCGGCGGCGCAGGTCGCCCCCATGGCGGCACCCGAGGGGCTGGCCGAGTTCGCCGAAGCGGCTGCCCGCACCGCTTCATCTTCGTCGGCCGGGCGGGAATCTGCTCCGGTTGGCTTGCGCGCCAAGGGAATCGACGACGAAGTAGCGCCCGCCCTGACCTATGTCGGCCCGTCCGAGGACGGTTCGGCGGCAGTGCAGCGGCACGGCCGCGAGCCCGCCCGGCCCGGGCCGTCGGCGGGTGGCGGTACGCGCCGCGAGCGTCGCGAGGCCTCACGGCGGGGCAAAACCCGCAAACACTAGCCCGTCCTGCGCGCGGGGCCGGCCGCATCCACTCAGCGCGTACGGGCGAGCTCCACTCGCGGTTCGTCGCGGTGCGCGCTGAGTCGACCCCCCGGATTCGCCGTGCACACCTGAACCGGCCTCGGTGTGCCATCATCGCGGGGTCCAACCTGCTCCTCTCCGGCAGGCGCTGATCGTCGTTCCGCCGGAGGGCTGCACCGTGACCGTCTCACCCATCGCCGACTACGAACCCCTCGACCTGCCCGCGGCCCCCGTCCGGCGCCGGCACCTGGTCGCGGTGCGGGAGCCTGGCTCGTCGGACCGATTGCGCAGCGCGGCCGTGTTCGCCGACGCAGCGCTGCGAGTGATCCTCGAGGTCATCGACCGCCGGCGGAAACCGGAACAACTGCGGCTGCTGCTGACACCCGGGCTGGTCGACTCGGTGGCCGCGGCCGCGCGCCGGGCGCCCGGACACAGCGGACAGCTGCGGCGGATGCGTCTGCAACCGGTCGATGCGGCCGAGACCGCGTTCGAGGTGGCGGCGACGTACACCCGCGGGGTGCGAACGCACGCGCTGGCGTGCCGTGTCGAGCCGACGGCCGCGGGCTGGCGGATCGTGGCGCTGCACATCGGCTGATCGACGGTCGGTATGGTTTTGACAGGTGCCACCGGATTCTGAAGAGGAGGGCGACGCAGCGATGGTGACTCGTCTGTCAACATCGGACTCGACGTTCTACTCCCGCGAGAACACGGCCACCCCGATGTACGTCGGATCCCTGTCGATCCTGCGCAAACCCCGCGGCGGCTCGAGCTACGACACGCTGCTCGAAACCGTCGAACACCGGCTGCCGCAGGTGCCGCGCTACCGCCAGAAGGTCCGCGAGGTCACCATGGGCCTGGCTCGGCCGGTCTGGATCGACGACCGCGACTTCGACATTACGTACCATATCCGCCGCTCGGCGCTGCCCAGCCCGGGCAGTGACGCCCAGCTGCACGAGCTGGTGGCCCGGCTCGGCTCGCGGCCCCTGGACAAGTCCCGGCCGCTGTGGGAGATGTATCTGGTCGAGGGCCTGTCGAAGAACCGCGTGGCCATCTACACCAAGTCGCACCAGGCGCTGGTCAACGGGATGACGGCGGTCGAGCTCGGCCACGTCATCGCCGACCGGACCCAGCGCCAGCCGGTGTTCGGCGAGGACATCTGGATCCCCGGCCGGGAACCCGGCGCGGCGTCCCTGCTCGCGGGTGCCGTCGGCGACTGGATGGCCGGCCCGCGCCAGCAGCTCGCGGCGGTGGGATCGGCCATTGCGGGTGTGCTGACCAGTTCCGAGCAGTTCGTCTTGGCCGGCCGGCGGTTCGCCGACGTGGCGCGCACGGTGGCCCGCGGCAACGCCCCCAGCAGCCCGCTGAACACCACCGTGTCCCGGAACCGGCGGTTCACCGTCGCCTCGGCCGACCTGGAGGACTACCGGCGGCTGCGGTCGCGCTACGACTGCGACATCAATGACGTCGTGCTGTGCGTCATCGCCGGCGCATTGCGCAACTGGCTGCTCTCCCGCGGCGAGCCGGTGACACCGACGTCGACGGTGCGCGCGATGGCGCCGATGTCGGTATACCGCGACCTCGGCCTGGATCTGCAGACCGGGCCGGGGCAGCCGATCAGCGAGGTGGCGCCCTTCCTGGTCGACCTGCCGATCGGCGAGGGCAACGCCGTGGTGCGGCTCTCGCAGATCGCGCACGCCACCGAATCGCACTCGACGGCCGCCAGCCTGGTCGACGCGCGCAGCATCGTCACCCTGTCCGGGTTCGCCCCACCGACCCTGCACGCCATGGGAATTCGGGTGGCCACCAGCTTCTCGGCCCGGCTGTTCAATGTGCTCGTCACCAACGTGCCCGGCCCGCAGGCGCAGATTTACATCGCCGGCACCAAACTGCTCGAGACCTACTCGGTGCCGCCGCTGCTGGCCAACCAGGTGCTCGCGATCGGCGTGACGTCCTACTTCGGCATGCTCTATTTCGGTATCAACGCCGACCGGGAGGCGATGAGCGACGTCGACGTGCTGCCGTCGCTGCTGCGGGAATCGCTCGACGAACTGCTCGAAGCAGCCAAGTAGCCCACCGACGGTCTACGATTCGGCGATGAGCAAGATGCCGACTGCCAGGAAACTGTCGAACGAGGTCTACGAGGCCGAGTTGTTCCGCCTGCAAACCGAATTCGTCCGGTTGCAGGAATGGGTCAAGCACAGCGGTACGCGCATCGTGGTGATCTTCGAGGGGCGTGACGCCGCCGGGAAGGGCGGCACCATCAAGCGGATCACCGAATATCTCAGCCCCCGGGTCAGCCGCATCGCCGCGTTGCCGGCGCCCACCGAGCGGGAGGCCGGCGAGTGGTACTACCAGCGCTACGTCGCGCACTTGCCCACCCGCGGCGAGTTCGTGCTGTTCGACCGGTCCTGGTACAACCGGGCCGGCGTCGAGAAGGTCATGGGATTCTGTACCCCGCAACAACATTCGCTGTTCCTGCGGCAGACCCCGTTGTTCGAGCGGATGCTCATCGACGACGGCATCCTGCTGCGCAAGTACTGGTTCTCGGTGTCGGAGGAGGAGCAGTTGCGCCGGTTCCGCAAGCGGCTCTCCGATCCGGTCCGGCAGTGGAAGCTCTCGCCGATGGACCTCGAGTCCGTGTTCCGCTGGGAGGACTACTCGCGAGCCAAGGACGAGATGATGGTGCACACCGATCTTCCCGAGAGTCCGTGGTACGTCGTGGAGTCCGACAGCAAGAAGCATGCCCGGCTGAACATGATGAACCATCTGCTGTCCACCATCGACTACCACGACGTGGACCGGCCCAACGTCGACCTGCCCAGCAAGGTCGCCAAGTCCGGGCGCTACGAGCGGCCGTCGCGGGAACTGTCGACGTACGTGCCCGACCACGTGGCCAGCCTGCTCGGTGACCGTGGCTGATCCGGTTCGGGTGTACGTGCCGGCCACGCTGGCGATGCTGCAGCGGCTGGTCGCCGACGGGCAGCTGTTCCCCGTCAGCGGCACCGCCTTCGCCGTCACCCCCGCCCTGCGCGAGTCCTACGCCGAGGGCGACGACGAGGAGCTGGCCGAGGTGGCGCTGCGCGAGGCCGCGCTGGGTTCGGTGCGGCTGATGGCGGTCGATCACGAGGATCCCGCGCTGCCGCCCCGGCGCGCGGTGCTGGTCGCCGACGTGGCTGCCGAGGCCGTGAAGCTGCGCCCGGATCTCGACGACGCGGTGGTGCGGCTCGCGGCGCCGGTGGCCGTCGACGACCTGGTGGCCGTCTATGTCGACATTGCTGCGGCCGAGTCCGACGTGCGCGCCGCCATTGCCGTCATCGACGAGGCCGACCTGGGTGACGAGGACGCCGAACTGGCGGTTGGGGACGCCCAGGACCACGATCTGGCGTGGTATGCCACCCAGGAACTTCCGTTCTTGCTCGATTTGCTGTGAAGCACGATTTGCCGACGTAGGTTACGGTTGCGTAGGTTCGGCGCGGGGCCCGGACCACACGACCGATCAGCGGGAGCATCGTGGCGAAGAACCACATCAAGATCAGTGCGCGGGTCGCCGACACCGTCCGGCCGACCATCGCGGGCGCGGACCGTCGACCCGGGCTGCACACCCTTCGGCGGCTGGCCGGGCGCATCACCACACCGTTGCTACCGGACGATTACCTGCGGTTGGTCAACCCGTTGTGGTCGGCACGCGAACTGCGCGGCCGCGTCGTCGAGGTCCGGCGGGAGACCGAAGACTCGGCCACTCTGGTGATCAAGCCGGGCTGGGGTTTCAGCTTCGACTACCAGCCGGGCCAGTACATCGGGATCGGTGTGCTCATGAATGGGCGCTGGCGATGGCGCTCCTACTCGCTGACGTCCACGCCGGTGACCCGCGACCACACCATCACCATCACCGTGAAGGCGATGCCCGAGGGCTTTCTGTCCACGCACCTGGTCGGCGGCGTTCCGGCCGGCACCATCGTTCGGCTGGCCGCCCCGCAGGGCAATTTCGTCATGCCCGACCCCGCTCCGGCCAAGGTCCTGTTCCTGACCGCCGGTTCCGGCGTGACCCCGGTGATGTCGATGCTGCGGACCCTGGCCCGCCACGATCAGATCACCGACGTCGAGCATGTGCATTCGGCACCCACCGAGGCCGACGCGCTGTTCCGCACCGAGTTGGCCGAGCTGGCGACCGAGCATCCGGGCTACCGGCTGCGGCTGCGGGCCACGCGTTCCGAGGGCCGCCTGGACCTGGCGGGCCTGGGTTCGGTGGTGCCCGACTGGCGGGAGCGCCAGACCTGGGCCTGTGGCCCCGAGAGCATGCTGGCCAACGCCGAACGGGTCTGGACCGACGCCGGAATTGCCGCCAACCTGCACCTCGAGAGGTTTGCTGCCAGCAAGGCCGCGGCCCACGGTGCCGGGGGTGTGGTGACCTTCGCGCGCAGCGGTAAGACAGTGCAGGCAGACGGCGCGACGTCGTTGATGGATGCCGGTGAGTCAGCCGGGGTACAGATGCCGTTCGGCTGCCGGATGGGTATTTGCCAATCGTGTGTGGCCGGCGTCGTCGACGGTTACGCTCGTGATCTGCGCAACGGTGTCGAGCACGGCCCCGGGACACGGGTTCAGACCTGCATCTCGGCGGCGTCGGGAGATTGTGTGCTCGACCTTTAGCATTTACTTACTAGTAACCTACGATGACGTAGGTTACGGTAACGTACTCGTAGACAACCGCGGAAGGAGCAGCATGGCGATTACCGATGTCCCGGCGTTCGCTCATCTGACCGACGCCGATATTGAAGCCCTGGCGATCGAACTCGACGCCATCCGCACCGATATCGAGGAATCCCTCGGCGAGAAGGATGCGCGCTACATCCGCCGCACCATCGCCTTCCAACGGTCCCTCGAGATCGCCGCCCGGCTGATGCTGGCCGGTAGTTCCAAACGGGCCTTCTGGTGGGCCGGTGCCACCACGCTGGGCGTGGCCAAGATCATCGAGAACATGGAGATCGGCCACAACGTCATGCACGGCCAGTGGGACTGGATGAACGATCCGGAGATCCACTCGTCGAGCTGGGAGTGGGACATCATGGGGGCGTCCAAGCACTGGCGCTTCACCCACAACTTCATGCACCACAAGTACACGAACATCCTCGGGATGGACGACGACGTGGGCTACGGCATGCTGCGCGTCACCCGCGATCAGCGCTGGAAGCCGTTCAACCTGCTCAACATCCTGTTCAACACGATGCTGGCATCGCTGTTCGAGTGGGGCGTGGGTCTGCAGCACCTAGAGATCGGCAAGATCTTCAAGGGCCGCGACGACCGCGCCGCCACCCTCGAGCGCGTCCGCGAGTTCGGCGAGAAGGCCGGCCGGCAAGTGTTCAAGGACTACATCGCGTGGCCGGCGCTTACCTCGGCGTCACCGTGGGCCACCTACGGGTCGACGGCCAAGGCCAACGTCCTGGCGAACGTGATCCGCAACTTCTGGACCAACGCCGTGATCTTCTGCGGCCACTTCCCGGACGGTGCGGAGAAGTTCACCAAGACCGACATGATCGGTGAGACCAAGGGCCAGTGGTACCTGCGCCAGATGTTCGGCAGTGCCAACTTCGAGAACGGCCCGGTGCTGCGGTTCATGAGCGGCAACCTGTGCCACCAGATCGAGCACCACATCTACCCGGATATCCCGAGCAACCGGCTCTACGACATCTCGTTCAAGGTGCAGGCGCTGTGCGAGAAGTACGACCTGCCCTACACGACGGGTCCGTTCCTGGTGCAGTATGGGAAGACCTGGCGCACCATCGCCAAGTTGTCGCTGCCGAACAAGTATCTGCGCGACACCGTGGACGACGCCCCCGAGACGCGTAGCGAGCGGATGTTCGACCAGCTCGGGACGGGCTTCGGTGAGCTGGATCCCGCGACGGGCAACAAGCGCGGGTTGCGCAGCGCCATCGCGGCGGTGCGAAAGTCGCGGCGTAACAAGCGAAACCGCGCTGCGCTGGACGACCTGGCAGCCTGATACACCTCTGGTAAGCCGGCCGTGTTCATCCGAACACGGCCGGCTTACCGCTATCTGGGGCCCGGTGAGGCCTCTCGTAGCACGGTCAGCAGACCACGGGCGGCCGCCACCCGGCCGGCCGCCGGCCCCGTCAGCTGATCGAGCGCACACTCCGGGTCGGCGGGCGGGCCCATGTGCCCGCAGCCGCGCGGGCAGTCGGCCACTGCCTCGGCCAGATCCGAGAACGCCAGCAGCACGTCGTCGGGTTCGATGTGCGCCAGCCCGAACGAGCGCACCCCGGGGGTGTCGATCACCCAGCCGCCGTCGCGCAGCGGCAACGCCACCGACTGGGTCGACGTGTGCTTGCCCTTGCCGACCCCGGACACCTCGCCGGTGGCCCGATCCGCTTCCGGCACAAGGCGATTCACCAGCGTCGACTTGCCCACCCCGGAATGGCCCAGGAACACCGTCAGCCGGTCGGTCAACAGCGGGTTGACCGCGTCCAGCGCATCGTCGCGTCCGGCGGTCAGCACCGTCAGATCCAGATCGACGAACTGCGCGGCGAACGGTTCGGCCGGCGCCAGATCCGTCTTCGTCAGGCACAGGATCGGCTTCAGGCCGCCGGCATAGGCGGCGATCAGCGATCGCTCGACGAAGCCGGTGCGTGGCGGCGGGTCGGCCAGCGCCACCACGATCAGCAGCTGATCGGCGTTGGCCACCACCACCCGCTCGGTCGGGTCGGTGTCATCGGCCGTGCGGCGCAACACCGTTCGACGCTCACCGCGCCGCACGATGCGCGCCAGGGTGTCCCGCTGGCCGGACAGATCGCCTACCACGTCGACGTCGTCTCCGACGACGATCGGGGTCCGGCCGAGCTCGCGGGCCCGCATGGCGGTGACTGGTCGCTCGGGGTCGCCGTCGAGCACGCAGCCCCACCGGCCGCGGTCCACGGTGACCACCATCGCCGACTCGGCGTCGGCGTGCTCGGGCCGGGTCTTGGTGCGCGGGCGGGATCCTTTGCCCGGACGGATCCGGACATCGGACTCATCGTAGGCGCGGACCATCAGGTTCTACTCGCCGGCCAACATGCCGGCCCACAACTGCGGGAACTCCGGCAGCGTCTTGGAAGTGGTTGCGATGTCGTCGATCTCGATACCCGGCACCGTCAGCCCGACGATCGCCCCGGCCATCGCCATCCGATGATCGGCATAGGCGTGCCAGGTGCCGGAATGCAGGGGCGCGGCAGTGATCGTCAACCCGTCGGCCGTCTCGCGGCAGTCCCCGCCCAGGCCGTTGATCTCCGTGCACAGCGCGGCCAGCCGGTCGGTCTCGTGGCCCCGCAGATGCGCCACCCCGCGCAGCGTCGACACCGACCCCGGTGCGGCCAGAGCCGCCAGCGCGGCCACCGCCGGCGTCAGCTCGCCGACTTCATGCAGGTCCACGTCAAAACCCGCGAAGTCGCCGCTGCCGGACACCTCGAGATGTGAACTAGTCTGTGCCACAGTGGCATTCATCAGACCCAGCAGCTCGACCACCGTGTCGACCGGCTGCAGGGACGGCGACGGCAGACCGGGCATCCGGACCGTGCCGCCGGTCACCACCGCGGCCGCCAGGAACGGGACCGCGCTCGACAGGTCCGGTTCCACGATCCAGTGCCGCGCCGCGGCGGGCCCCGGCGCCACCCGCCAGCGGTTGGGCGTCGCGTCGTCGACCTCGACACCGGCCTGACGCAACATCGCGACCGTCATCGCGATGTGTGGGGCCGAGGGCACCGACGTGCCGGTGTGCGCGACGGTCACCCCATCGTCGAACGCCACGCCCGAGAGCAGCAGGCCCGAGACGAACTGCGACGACGCCGACGCGTCGATGGCCACCGTGCCGCCCTTCACCGTCCCGGTGCCGCGCACCCGGAACGGCATCGCGTCGCCGGCGATGTCGACGCCGAGCGTGCGCAGGGCATCCAGCAGCGGCGCGATGGGCCGTGCGCGGGCCTGCTCGTCGCCGTCGAACTCGACCACCACGGAACCCAGGCCGGCCAGCGGCGGGACGAAACGCAGCACCGTACCCGCCAGCCCGCAGTCCACCTGGGCATCCGGTGCCGGCGCGATCCCGCCGGTCACCGACAGCTCCGGTCCGTCGCCATCGATCCGCAGGCCCAGGGTCTGCAGCGCACCGATCATCAGGTCGGTGTCGCGGCTGCGCAGGGCGCCGCTGATGGTCGACGGACCCGAACCCAGCGCCGACAGCACCAGCGTGCGGTTGGTCAGCGACTTGGAGCCGGGGACGACGACGGTGGCGTGCACGGGTGCCGGTGCGGTGGGGGCCGGCCAGTTCTGTTGCGCTGCCACGGCTGGATTCTTTCATCCTGCCCGTCTGGAACCATGGCAGGCATGTGCGGACGGTTCGCGGTGACGACAGATCCGGCCCTGCTGGCCGAGAAGATCAAGGCCCTCGACGAGGCCACGGAGGCCGCCCGGGAATCGGGGCCGAATTTCAACGTGGCGCCCACCACCACCGTCAGCACCGTGGTCCGCCGGCATTCTGAGGAGGGTGACGAGCCCACCCGCCGGGTCCGATCGATGCGCTGGGGTCTGGTGCCGCCATGGATCAAGGCCGACGCCGACGGCGCCCCGACCACCAAGGGTCCGCTGCTGATCAACGCGCGCGCCGAGAAGCTGACCGAATCACCGGCGTTCCGGTCATCGGCCAAGCACAAGCGCTGCCTGGTACCCATGGACGGCTGGTACGAATGGCGCGGATCCAAGGGGGCCAAGACCCCGTTCTACCTGCATGCCGCCGACGGCGACCTGCTGTTCATGGCCGGGCTGTGGTCCACCTGGCACGCCCCCGACGCGCCGGAGGGCCAACCGCCGCTGCTGAGTTGCACCATCATCACCACCGACGCGGTCGGCCCACTGGCCGAGATCCACGACCGCATGCCGCTGACCATCAGCGCCGGCGACTGGGATCACTGGCTGGACCCGGATGCGCCCGTCGACCAGGGACTGCTGCGCGGGCACGGCGACCTGGATCGCATCGCGATTCGTGAGGTCTCCACGCTGGTGAACAGCGTCCGCAACAACGGCCCCGAGCTGATCGAGGCGGTCGAACCCGACGCCGAGCAGGCGGAGCTGTTTTGACGGCGCCACTGGCCGACTCCAGGGTGCTCGATGGGCTGGCACGCGATCTGCGCTCGGTCGGATTCACCACCGGCGGGGTGGCCGAACTGCTGGGCGAACACGCCGAAGCGGCCCTGGGTCGCGGGGTATGGTGGCCGGCCGAGCGCGCCAGCCGGGCCGGCGGACGGCTGGGTGTGCTGGTCCGGCTGTTCCTGCTCGGCGGCACGGAGACCCGCGACGACGTCGCCGACGCGCTACCGTCGGTGTCCTACGACGCGCTGGTCGCGAATGGGGTGGTGGAGCCCGAAGTGCGGGCCGCGCTGGACATCCGCCCGCACAGCGACGGCGCGACCGACTTCCTGGTGGTCTCCGACCTGGACTCCGCGTCGCGGCCCGGGCCGCTGCGACCCGATCATGTGCTGGGCATCGGCGGCGCCTCGATGTCCCTGGCGCGCGCCGTGGTGCGCACACCGGTGCGGGCAGCGCTAGATCTGGGCACCGGCTGCGGCATCCAGGCCCTGCACCTGAATGCGCACTGCGAAAAGATCGTGGCCACCGACACCAACCAGCGCGCCCTGGCACTGGCCGCGGCCACCGCCCGGCTCAACGGCATGTCATGGGATCTGCGCCGCGGCAGCCTGTTCGAGCCGGTGGCCGGGGAGCGCTTCGGCCTGATCGTGTCCAATCCGCCCTTCGTCGTCGGCTCCGGCGCCCGCGACTACGAATACCGGGACTCCGGGATGGTCGGAGACACGTTGTGCCGCAGCCTGATCGAGCAGATTCCCGATCACCTGACGCCCGGCGGCACCGCCCAGGTGATGGCCAACTGGATCGTGCGCGACGGCGCCGACTGGCGCGATCGGGTCGCTGGCTGGCTGGCCGGCACCGGCCTGCACGCCTGGGTGGTGCAACGCGAACTGGCCGATCCGATCAGCTACGTCTCACTGTGGACCGCCGACGCCGGCGAGACACCCGAGCAGACCGCCCGCCGCGGCGGCGAGTGGCTGGACTGGTTCGCCGCCGAGGGCATCACCGGCATCGGCATGGGCATGATCACGCTGCGGGCACCCCTACGGCCGGGCGGTTCCCCCGAGCAGATCTTCGAGGAGATCACCGGCGCGGGGGAGGCGCTGACCGGACCCGAGGTGGCGGCCTTCTTCGCCCGCCGGGAATACTTGCGCGAGACCACCGATGCGCAGCTGCTGGCCGCTCGGCTGTCGACGGCGCCGATCTTCCTGGAAGAGACGTCGCTGCCGGGAGAGCAAGGTTGGCAACAGATTTCGTCCGTGGTGCGCCGACCGGGCGGACCCGCCGCGGTGCTGGGCGTCGACGAGGTGTCCCGCGCGCTGCTGGCCGGCTGCCGCGGCGAGGTGCCGCTTGGCACCCTGATCGAACTGCTGGCCGCCCAGCACGGCGTGGACGCCGGTGCCCTGGCCGAGGCGGCCCTGCCGGTGGTGCGCGAGGCGATCGGGCGCGGCCTGTTGTACCAGGCCCGTTAGTGTGGGCAGCTCCTGCGGTTAGGTCATAGGATCGGACCATCATGGCTCGGCGACATCGAACGCTTCCGCGCTCGCGCATCATCGCCGCCGTGGTGACCACCGTGGTGGTCCTGGTCGCCGCCATCGGCGCCTACGGCACCCTCGTGCTGATGCGCACGCCCAACGACCCCGTCAAGAAGGCCGACGCCGTCGTCGTGCTCGGCGGGGAACACGACGGCCGCGAGGACTTCGGGGTGAAACTGGCCACCAAGCTGCACGCCTCGACCGTCGTGCTGTCCAACCCGTACGGGCCCAAGGACAAGGTGATGAAGCGGCTGTGCGACACCAGCCAGGGCGACGTCCAGGTCATCTGCGAGAAGCCCGATCCCTCGACCACCCGGGGCGAGGCGATGTTCACCGATCGTCTTGCCGCCGAACATCATTGGCGTCGCATCGTGGTGATCAGCTGGCGCTACCATCTGATCCGCGCCCGGTTCATCTTCGACCAGTGCGCCGCCGGCAGCGGTGCGTCGTTCGCGTTCGTGGCCGTCCCGCGGCGCTACCCGCAGACCGTGGCGCAGTTCAGCTACATCTTCGCCTACCAGGTCGGCGGCACGCTCAAGGCGCTGATCCAGGGGGAGTGCGGCCGGTGACGGTGAATCGCGAGACCGCCGCGGCCGCCGCTGGTGCCGCGGTCGGGGCCGGTGTCTGGCAGCTGGCGGTGCTGACCACCCGATCGCCCGCGGTCCGCGTCACCGCGGTGCTCATCGTGGCGCTGGCCTCGGCGGCCGCCATCGGGTATCTGACCACCCGGCTGCGGAATCGGTCTGTGGCACAGGTGATCTGGACCGCCGCCGGTACGGCCTGCGCCCCGGCGCTGGTGGTGGGCTTCGGCATGATGCAGCGCCCGCTGTGGTCGCTGTCGTTCGTGTTGCTCTACCCGGTGGTCGTCACGCTGGGCTACGCCGGCGGGCGGGCCGCGGCACGGGACCGGCCGGCATGACGCCCGTCCTGCAGGTTCTCGTGACCGCGGCGGCCGCCGCGCTGGGCGCCGTGCTGCACTCCCGGCTGTGTCGGCGCTGGCTCACCGGCGGCTGGCCGCTGGTCGGGATCGTGTGCGTCGTCGCGTTCCTGCTGGGCGCGGCGTACGCGACCATCGACATCAGCGACGTGTTCGGCCGCCTGCCGCTGCTCATCGGGACCGGATTCCTGGCCGCGTGCGCGCCGCTGACCACCCTGCTGCGCGGCGGCCCGCCCCCCGGCGGCGCCCTGGGTTTCGGGCGGATGGTGGTCGGCTATCTGACCTGCGTGACGGCATTCCTGATCGTGGGCGCGGCGGTCATGTACGCCGGGGCGAAAGTGTTCTTCCCCTGACCTTCACGCGCAGATATCGGCGGTGCGGCCGCCGCGGCCTTCAGCGACAACCGCTCGGGCACCGGCAGCACCGCGACCGCCAGCCGGCTCGGTCCCAGCGCGAGCACCAGGGTCTTGAAGATCTGCCCGGGCTCGACGCCCGCCAGCGCCGACATTTCGTCGACCGCCTCGTTGCCGTAGGCGTCGCTGCGGGGATCGTGGCGGTAGGCCAGCACCTCATGCTCGATGCCGGCGGCCACCAGAGCCGTGATTGCCGGGGTCGCCGCGCGTGCCACCGCGTCACCCTACAAGGACCCGGGAATGGTGCGGCCGGCCAAAACTGTTGGACACGTCAGCCTAGGATCGAGAGGAGAAATCTGGTGTCAACGGTGCTGCTGGAGCGTCCGGTGCTCGCACCGGAGCTGTTCGGTTTCACCGAATCTGAAGGAGTTGCGACGATTAGCGCTGGTCAGACTGATGGTCAACCGACGGGTTCGTCGGGGCCGGTCCGTTCCGACGAGACCGACGAGGAACTGACCGCGCGGTTCGAGCGCGACGCCATCCCGCTGCTCGACCAGCTCTACGGCGGCGCGCTGCGCATGACCCGCAACCCCGCCGACGCCGAGGACCTGCTGCAGGAAACCATGGTCAAGGCGTACGCCGGGTTCCGTTCGTTCCGGGAGGGCACCAACCTCAAGGCCTGGCTGTACCGCATCCTGACCAACACCTACATCAACAGCTACCGCAAGAAGCAGCGGCAACCCGCGGAGTACCCCACCGACGAGATCACCGACTGGCAGCTGGCCGCCAACGCCGAGCACACCTCGACGGGCCTGCGTTCGGCCGAGGTCGAGGCACTCGAGGCGCTGCCGGACACCGAGATCAAGGACGCGCTGCAGCAGCTGCCCGAGGAATTCCGGATGGCGGTGTACTACGCCGATGTCGAGGGGTTCCCCTACAAGGAGATCGCCGAGATCATGGATACCCCGATCGGGACCGTCATGTCCCGCCTGCACCGCGGCCGCAAGCAGCTGCGCGAGCTGCTGGCCGACGTCGCCCGGGACCGGGGCTTCATCCGGGGCCAGGAGGTGTCGTCGTGAGTTCCGACGAAGCGCGTTGGAACCCGCCGGTAGGCCCCGTCGACCCCGAGCACCCCGAGTGCGCATCGGTGATCGCCGAGGTGTGGACCCTGCTCGACGGGGAATGCACCGAGGACACCCGCGCCAAACTTCGCCAGCACCTCGACGAATGCCCCACCTGCCTGCGGCACTACGGCGTCGAGGAGCGCATCAAGGCTCTGATCGCCACCAAGTGCAGCGGCGAGCGGGCCCCCGAGGGCCTGCGCCAGCGGCTGCGCATCGAGATCACCCGCACCACCATCATCCGCGGCTAGATGTCGGCTAGATCCCCGTGATTTCGGTGCAATAACCGTCGGTCAGCGACGGGTGATGCACCGAAATCGCAAAAAAACCGCCCCGGCTCGTCGTGAGCTCGGGGCGGTCAACGGTGACGTGCTACTGGCAGCCGCCGGCGTTGGGACGCTTGCCGTGGTTGGCCTTGCTGTGCTTGCGGTCGCGCTTCTTACGGCCCCGTTTGGCCATGATCTACCTCCAGATTTTGCTGCGGATTGTCTCTAGTGTCTCATGCGCACGCCGCTGCTCCGTAATCAGCGGGTTGTGGTTCGATAGGACGGCAGTCCGGTGAGGGCTGGGGCAGAGACAAAGAGGTGGAAATGGCCGAGGATGTGCGCGCTGAGATCGTGGCCAGTGTGCTCGAGGTGGTCGTCCGGGAGGGCGATCCGATCAGCGAGGGCGACACCGTGGTTCTGCTCGAGTCCATGAAGATGGAGATCCCGGTGCTCGCCGAGGTCGCGGGCACGGTCACGAAGGTGGCCGTCGCGGTCGGCGACGTCATCCAGGCCGGTGACCTCATTGCCGTGATCGGCTAGTCGTGTCGACGCTCGGTGATCTGCTCGCCGAGCACACCATCCTGCCGGGCAACGCCGTCGACCACCTGCATGCGGTGGTCGGGGAGTGGCAACTGCTGGCGGACCTGTCCTTCGCCGACTACCTGATGTGGGTCCAGCGCGACGACGGCGCCCTGGTGTGTGTGGCGCAGTGCCGCCCGAACACCGCGCCGACGGTCCTGCTGTCCGACGCGGTGGGCACCTGCGCGGCGGCCTCGGAGCTGCCCCTGGTGACCGAGGCGTTCCGGTCGGGGGCGATCAAACGCGAGGAGGACCCGCACACCCGGTTGGGGCTGCGGCGCGCCGACCTCAAGGTCGAGGCCGTCCCGGTGCGCTACGACGCCGCGGTGGTCGCAGTGCTCACCCACCAGACCGCCTTGGCGTCGACACGCGAATCCTCACCGCTGGAACGCGCCTACCTGGACTGCGCCGGCGACCTGGCCCACATGATCTCCGAGGGCCGGTTCCCCAACGTCGGCGACCTGGCGATGTCGCGGTCCAGCCCCCGCGTCGGCGACGGTTTCATCCGTCTCGACGAGAACGGCGTCATCGTGTTCGCCAGCCCCAACGCGCTGTCGGCGTATCACCGGATGGGGCTGACATCCGAGCTCGAGGGCCACAACCTCGTCGCCATCACCCGTCCGCTGATCTCGGACCCGTTCGAGGCCCAGGAGCTGGCCGGCCACGTCCGGGACTCGCTATCCGGCGGCTCCAGCATGCGCCTCGAGGTGGACGCCGGCGGCGCGGCGGTGCTGTTGCGCACACTGCCGCTGGTGGTCCACGGCCGGGCCGACGGCGCGGCGGTGCTGATCCGCGATGTCACTGAGGTCAAGCGGCGCGACCGGGCGCTGCTGTCCAAGGACGCCACCATCCGCGAGATCCACCACCGGGTGAAGAACAACCTGCAGACCGTCGCGGCTCTGCTGCGCCTGCAGGCCCGGCGCACCAACAACGCCGAGGGTCGCGAGGCGCTGATGGAATCGGTCCGACGGGTGTCCTCCATCGCGCTGGTGCACGACGCGCTGTCGATGTCGGTGGACGAGGAGGTCAACCTCGACGAGGTGATCGACCGGATCCTGCCGATCATGAACGACGTCGCGTCCGTCGACGCGCCGATCAAGATCAGCCGGGTGGGCGCGCTCGGAGTGCTCGACGCCGACCGGGCCACCGCGCTGATCATGGTGATCACCGAACTGGTGCAGAACGCCATCGAGCACGCCTTCGACCCCGTCGGTCGGCAGGGTTCGGTGGTGATCCGGTCGGAGCGCTCGGCGCGCTGGCTCGACGTCATCGTCCACGACGACGGCCGCGGGATGCCCGAGGGGTTCAGTCTGGAGAAATCCGACCGGCTCGGTTTGCAGATCGTTCGCACGCTGGTTGCCGCCGAGCTCGATGGTTCGCTGGGAATGCACGCCGCCGAGGGCGGCGGGACGGATGTGATGCTGCGGGTACCCATCGGTCGGCGCGCCAATACCCGTGTGCCGCAATAGTATCCGCTGCTGAAATCGTCGCTGGGTGAGGTTTTCGCCCATAGTTCCGCTGCGCGGCAACGGTGTTCGTTGTGTCGTTCCCGGATTTGCAATTCCAGCAATCGTCAATTCAGCTGGAGAAAAGTTGCCAAAGCTCGAGAAATTTTCTGAGCCGTAACCAGCATCGAGGCGTGAAGTGCATAAATAGTGGAGTTTTGTCGAGATACTTGAGCTGATTGGGTCAGCTAGTGTTAGCTGTACTACGATCGCATCACGGGTCGGGCAACCATAGTGACGAGAGTTGGAGGACACCGAATATGAGTGCAGCACGCCACGCGCGGCGCCGTAATCAAGAAGGACGCAAAGCTTCGGGGGCGCGTTCCGGTTTGCTGGCGCAGGTCACCGCCGGGGTCGCACTGGCGACGGCGCTCACCGCAGTCACCAGCCAGGCGGCTCCGCCCGCGCTCGTGGACAGGGACTCGCACGCGGGGGTCATCGACGCCGATGTGCAACTCGCGGCGGCTGTGTCTTCTACGTCACTCACGAACGTGCCGATCAACTTGCTGATCGACCTCATCAACGTGCCGAACAGTGAGGTCGAGGCCAACAACATGACCGCCACCGGATTCGTCTACGGCGGGCCGTGGCTGGTCACCAGCGCGTCGAACATCTGGGGGATCGATCCCGCCGACTACGCCCGCTTCTTCGGGGTGGCCGCCTCCGCGGTTCCCATCCCCGCGCTGTCCGGCGCCGACGACGACATGTACACCGGCAACGGCTTCGCCCAGCAGTTCGCGAAGTTCTTGGCGGCCGAGATGCCGGTCGATCCCGCGTGTGACGCCGACGGCTGCTTCCCCAACACCCCGGTCAGCCCCATCACCGGCTTCCGTGGCTTCGACCAGAACCTCTGGAATCTCATGATGCTCACCGGCGCCGTCGACATGCCGCTGATCCGCAATTTCTGGAAGGTCTCGCCGCTGGACATGATGAACGGCCACACCTTTGGCGCTGTCGAGAACTCCAGCGGCAAGGTCTACGACGGCCTGGGCATCACCGGAACCGTCGACGGTGCGGACGGCAAGAGCTACATGCCGTGGTCCAACACCACCTTCACGCTGGAGCCGACGGCACCGTTCGAGAACTACTTCGCGCACCTGCAGTCGGATCCGGCGGACAACCAGATCAAGATCCCGACCATCGAACAGGTCGGCCGGATGATGCAGACCTACACCGCGGGCATGGTCATCGCGTTCGACCCGATCACCCCGGGGAGCCCGATGTGCCCCAACTCGTGCGAGGGCATGTCGCAGGACGACGGCTTCCCGGCGCTCGTGCGCGCGATCAACACCGCCTGGCCCGGCAACACGACGCTCGAGCAGTGGCTGGCGTCCTACGACAACGGCACCGCCAATGTCCCGACACAGCACAACATCGACCGGAACATCGAGCTCTACCGGCGGGGTTCTGAGTTCTGGGACTTCAACGAGGCGCCGCTGTCCGACGAGTACGTGAACACCGGCTGGAACCCCAGCTCGATGGCCCCGACGTTCTACAACTTCTACAAGTCGATCGGCATCGACCCCGGCCCGCTCTACGGCGACAACTCGTCGACGGCCACCACCGCCGCCGAGACGGCGACGCAGACCGCGGAGTCCGACAAGTCGTCGGCTGCTTCGACGGACACGTCGATATCGGACGAGAAGTCCAGGGCGACTGCGGATTCGGACAAGACGGAATCGGCGTCGGCCGCGAAGGCCTCGGATTTGACCGCGGCCGACGAGGCCACCACCAAGTCCACCGGGACCGCCGCGAAAAAGCCGGCCAACGAAAGTGCTTCGGACACCAGCACTTCGGACGACAGTAAGTCGGACAAGAGCAGCACGTCCAGCGACAAGTCGGCATCCTTGACGGCAAGTTCGGATCAGGACTCGGCCAAGACCAGCACGTCGAGCACCGGCAGCGGCGACGCGGGCTCGTCCGCGTCCAAGAGCTCGAGCGGGAGCAGCGACGCCGCCTGACCCTGCACACGAAGAACGGCCCCGGTGACATTCACCGGGGCCGTTCTCGTGATGCTCTTGGGTTCTAGACCCCGCTGCGCGCCCGGGTGCGAGCATTGCGGCGCTTGAGCGCACGGCGCTCGTCCTCGCTCATGCCGCCCCACACGCCGGCGTCCTGACCCGAATCAAGCGCCCAGGTCAGGCACTCGGTGGTCACGGGGCACCGGTTGCACACCAGCTTCGCGTCAGCGATCTGGGCGATGGCCGGGCCGCTGTTTCCCACCGGGAAGAACAGTTCCGGATCCTCGTCACGACAGACCGCCTTATGCCGCCAATCCATGGCTATTACTCCTATCTGGGCGCGCAGCAATGCACACCGGTTCTGTGTCTTCGGCTGTTAACGCGTGCACACAAATGTTTCTGCACTGTTGCGTACGATCGTTCCAGAGCCTGGACAGATGTCAATAGAACTTCGTTAACACGTGGGCAATGTCACTGGCCGGATCCGTTACCGGAACTGCTTCCCAGTTGTACTAAGCTAAACCCAATTGTGCCCAAGATTGGCACGATATGCGTCATTACCGCAGGTCACGAAGGTTTCTGCGGGGGAGCAACAACGTCCAGCGCATCGGGTACCGACCGGAACGTCATCTCTTCGCGCAACCCGAGGTAATCCCCGTCGATCTGTGTCGCAATCGGCGTGTCGGAGGTGACCTGCAGCCAGGCGACGTCGTCGTCGCGCACCAGATGCGCCGCCTTGACCTTGCCCCGCTTCGACAACATCCGGCGCACCAGGCCCAGATTTCGCCAGACACTCATGCTCGTCGTGGCGAAGACCCCCAGCCCGGTTTCGAACTGGCAGTCCGGATTGGTGTAGACGGGCCGGGCATTGGCGTACGTCCATGGGCTCGCGTTCGACACGAAGACGAAATGCACACCGGGGACCGGGTCGCGATCGGGCAATCGCAGCGTCAGCGTCGGCTCCCGTCGCGCACTGCGCAGGACTGTCGGAATCGCCGAGCGGATGTAACGCGTTGCCGTCACGCCCTTCTGCCGGCGGCCGCGCTTTCGGTGGGCCTCGACGTTGGCCACCACCTCGCCGTCGACGCCCATGCCGGCGGTGAAGACGCCCCAGCGCTCACCGCAGTCCATCAGCCCGATCCGTCGCCAGGTGTGCGTCTGGCGGTACTCACCGAGCAGGTCGATCAGCTGGTTCGTCGCGTCGATCGGGTCGTGCGGGATGCCCAGGGAGCGCGCGAACACGTTGGCCGAACCGCCCGGCACCACCGCCACGGCCGGCACATTCCGGGCCGCCAGCCGCCCCGGCGGCCCCAACAGGCCGTTGACCACCTCGTTGACCGTGCCGTCGCCGCCGTGCACGATCACCACGTCGACGCCGTCGTGGGCGGCCTGCTGGGCGATCTCGATGGCATGGCCGCGATGGTCGGTACGCGCCACCGTCAGCTCGACCCGGCTCTCCAGTGCGTGGGCCAACAGCGCCAACCCGGACGCCGAGGTCGAGGTGGCATTCGGGTTGACGATCAGCACGGCGCGCACAAGGTCCCAGCCTAGTGGCGCGCACCCCATTTCCCGCCGAGTGTGCGTGTCGGTCCGCCGACACACCGCCCGGGCCGTCCTTCCATGCACGCGCGGGCGTCGCGAGCACCTGCGCGGCGATCCGGAACGCGGTTTTGGCGTCCGGCACCCCGCAGTAGATCGCGGTCTGCAGCAGAACTTCCTTGATCTCGTCGGCGGTCAGCCCGTTGCGGAGCGCGGCGCGCAGGTGCAGGGCGAGTTCCTCGTGATGCCCGCGGGCCACCAGTGCCGTCAGGGGGATCATCGAGCGGGATCGGCGGTCCAGGCCCGGCCGCGTCCAGATCTCGCCCCACGCGTAGCGCGTGATCAGTCCTGGAAGTCCGCCGTGAACTCCGTCGCGTGGGCGGCCGCGCGGTCGACGTGCTCGTCGCCGAGCACCTCCCGGCGTACCGTCATGCCCTCGGCATAGGTGCTCACCGGATCCCTTCAGGTGTTCGTGGACCCGCTGCAGTGCAGCGTCGACCAACAAATCGGTGGCCCCAGATAGCTGGGAGATGTTGGGCGACTGGTCAATTCAATCATCGCCTGCTGGTCGGCCAGGATGCCCGTCGCCGCGAGCGCTCAGTCACGTACGCAAGTTCCAGGGAAAATGGGGGTCAAGCCGTACCTGGCTGAGCGCTCGTGGCGGACGTTGGGCGCGGCGGCCGAGGGGTACCGTACGAACGTGACCGAACGCCGCCTGCTCCTCGTCAACGGGCCCAATCTCAACCTGCTGGGCACCCGTCAGCCCGAGGTCTACGGGACCACCACCCTGGTACAGATCGAGGCACTGGTCGCCGCGACAGCCGCCGAAGCGGGCTACCAGGCCCGCGCCGTGCAGAGCAACCACGAGGGCGAGCTGATCGACGCCATCCACGCCGCCCGCGACGATTGCGCCGGCATCGTCATCAACCCGGCCGCCTACAGCCACACCTCGGTGGCGATCGCCGATGCGCTGCGCTCGGTCGCGCTGCCGGTGGCCGAGGTGCATCTGAGCAATATCCATGCGCGCGAACAGTTCCGGCGGCACTCCTACGTCTCGGAAGTTGCCGCAGTGGTGATCGCCGGCGCCGGCGCGCAGGGCTACGAGTTCGCGGTCCGGTATCTGCTGGGCGCGCTGGGATGAATCCGCCCGCGCTGGTCCGCTACGCCGGCTACCTCGTCGCCGCCGAGGGCGTGGCGGGCGTGGCGGTGGCGGCGGTGTACCTGGTGCACGCGCTGACCGGCACCAACTCCGAGGTCGTGCGGGGACAGTCGCTGGGCGGGTTCGGCTACGGCACCGCGGCGTGGTTCGCGCTCATCGGCGGCGCGGTGCTGGCCGCCGGTTGGGCCCTGATCACGGGCCGGCGCTGGGGGCGCGGCGTCGCGGTGTTCGCCAACCTACTGCTGCTCGGGGTGGCCTGGTACATCCACGGATCGGACCAGCCGCTGTATGCCGCCCTGGTGGCCGTCGCCGCGCTGGTGGTGCTCGGGCTGCTGTTCAGCCCCGCCGCGGTGCAGTGGGTGATCCGCTCCCGCGACTGACTCCGCCCGTGAGGGTGCACGCTCGCCGGTTATTCGCGGGCGAGCGCCGCGAGTTCCGGCCCGGACACCCGGTAGGTGGTCCATTCGGTCTGCGGCTTGCCGCCGACGGCGTCGTAGAGCGCGATGGCGTTGACGTTCCAGTTCAGCACCGCCCACTCCAGCCTGGCGCAGCCATGCTTCACGCATTCGGCGGCCAACGTGGACAACAGCTTTCGGGCCAGGCCGCGCCGCCGGAACGCCGGGCGGACATACAGGTCCTCCAGATAGATCCCCGCCACGCCCTCCCAGGTGGAGAAGTTGCGGAACCACACCGCGGTGGCCGCCGGCTCGCCGTCGACCTCGACCATGTGCGCGCAGGCGGTGGGATTCGGGCCGAACAGCGCGGCATGCATCTGGGTTTCGGTGACGGTGCACTCATCGGCTGCGTGCTCGAATTCGGCCAGCTCGCGGACCATCTCGACGATAGCGGTCTCGTCCCCGGGCCGGGCCTGCCGGATCAGTTCGCTCATTGGTCAACTCCCAACCCGGACAGGATGGTCCGGAATTTCGTGGTGGTCTCGTCCAGCTCGTCGGCGGGGTCGGATTCGGCGACGATCCCGCCGCCGCAGTGTGCCAGCGCGCCGCGGCGGTCGGCGGACAGCTGCGCTCCGCGGATCGACACCACCCAGCGTCCGTCGCCGCGGTCGTCGCACCAGCCGACAGCCCCGGCGTAGAAGCCGCGGTCGCCTTCCACCTCGGCGATCAGTTCCATCGCGGCGGCCGTCGGCACACCGCCCACCGCCGGCGTGGGGTGCAACGCGAGCGCGAGATCCAGTGCGGTTATCGAGCTTTCCCGCAGCCGGCCGGTGATCGGGGTGCCCAGGTGCCACAGCGCGTCGGTGCGGTGCAGTTGCGGTTCGGGGGCGATCCGCAGGTCGGTGCACAGCGGTGCGAGCACGTCGCGCATGGTGGCGATCACCAGCTGATGTTCGTGGCGGTTCTTCCCGGAGGCCGCCAGCGCGGTGCCGTTGGCGGCGTCGACGTCGAGGTCGGCCGAGCGGGGCGCCGAACCGGCGAACGGCGCGCAGCGGACGCGATCACCGTCGCGTTCGACCAGCAGTTCCGGGCTGGCGCCCAGCATGATGGTGCCGGCATACTCCGGCCCGGCCGGGCTCAGGTCGGCCAGGTACACATACGCCGACGGATCCGCGGCGGCCAGTCGGTGCAGTACCGACGTTGGGCGCCAAGGAGTTTCGGCCGTCAACTCCAGCGCGCGGGCCAGCACCACCTTCTGCAGGCCGGCGTCCGGGTCACGCAACCGGGCGATCGCCGCGGCGACCCGCTCGCGGTGCACGTCGGCCCCGGGCAGCGTCCGGCCGGTCCGGGCACGGGGTACCTCGCCGGCCCAGTCCGGCAGGGTCGGCACCCGGCGCACGGACCGGGGCGCGTGCAGCGCGGCCGGGCAGGACAGATCAAAGGGCAAGGCGCCCATGATGATCCGCGCTGAGCCGGTGCGGAGCGCGGCCGCGGCGGCGGTAACGTCCCGGTACCCGGTGGCAATTCCGTCGCCGAGCACCGCACCGGCCGGGCCGCCCAGCACGAACGACGGTTCGGCACTCACCCCGTCACCGGTTCGCGGTGTGCGGTCAGGCCGAGCGACCTCAGCTGCCGCAGGCCGTATTCGAAGCCGCAGACCGACACCGACGCCGGCCCGAAGCCGTAGCGGGCGCCCTCGTGCAGCGGCTGTTCGACCCAGCGGGTGACGATCGAGCGGGAGAAGTGCCCGTGCCCGACGAACACGACGTCACGGTTCACCATCTGGTCCAGCGCCAGGTCGATGGCCTGATCGGCGCGCGCGCTGACCTGGCCCACCGACTCGCCGCCCGGGCAGCCGTTGGTCCACAGCAGCCAGCCCGGGTTATCGGTCCGGATCTGGTGGGTGGTCAGGCCTTCGTAGCCGCCGTAGTTCCACTCGGCCAGCAGTGGCGTGATCTCCGTGACGGTCAGGCCGGCCAGCTCGGCGGTGCGCAGGGCCCGGCGCCGTGGGCTGCTGAACACCGTCGGATCGGTCAGACCCAAATGCCGCAGCGTCAACGCGGCCAGGCGGGCCTGCTCCTCGCCGGCGCCGGTCAGATCGAGATCGGTGGTACTGGTGTGCCGCCCGGACCGCGACCATTCGGTCTCGCCGTGGCGAAGCAACACCAACCGATGCTCACCGACACTCACGCCGCCCAATTCTGCCGTACCCGACGGGGACGGAGCCGCACGGTCCCGGCCGTGCCAGGATGGTCAGGTGGGGACACACGTACTTGCAGTGGCGAATCAAAAGGGTGGGGTCGCCAAGACGACCACGGTGGCTTCGCTGGGCGCGGCGATGACCGAACACGGCAAGCGGGTTCTGCTGGTGGATCTCGATGCGCAAGGCTGCCTGACGTTTTCGCTGGGGCAGGATCCGGACAAGCTGCCGGTGTCGGTGCACGAGGTGCTGCTCGGCGACGTCGAACCGAACGCCGCGCTGGTCCAGACGGCCGAGGGCATGACGCTGCTGCCCGCCAACATCGACCTGGCCGGCGCCGAGGCGATGTTGCTGATGCGGGCGGGTCGCGAGTACGCCCTCAAGCGCGCACTGGCCAAGGTCGCCGACGATTTCGACGTGGTCATCATCGACTGCCCGCCGTCGCTGGGCGTCCTGACCCTCAACGGCCTGACCGCCGCGGCCGAGGTGATCGTGCCGCTGCAGTGCGAGACGCTGGCGCATCGCGGCGTGGGGCAGTTCCTGCGCACCGTCACCGACGTCCAGCAGATCACCAACCCCGACCTGACGCTGCTCGGCGCGCTGCCCACGCTGTACGACGCGCGCACCACCCACAGCCGTGACGTGTTGTTCGACGTGGTGGACCGCTACCAGTTGCCGGTGCTGGCGCCGCCGATCCCCCGGACCGTGCGCTTCGCCGAGGCCACCGCGTCGGGTTCGTCGGTGCTGACCGGCCGCAAGAACAAGGGCGCGATGGCGTACCGCGAGCTGGCCGAGGGGCTGCTGAAGCATTGGAAGTCGGGCACGTCGCTGCCGACGTATACCCCGGAGCTCTGAGCGAGGCAATCAGCCCGCCGAGTCGACGCGGTCGCTGCGAGGGACGAGCAGTGCCGGCTGAGCGAGGCAATCAGCCCGCCGAGTCGACGCAGTCGCTGCGAGGGACGAGCAGGGCCGGAGGAGCGAGGCAATCAGCCCAGCGCGACGACGGTGTCGCCGCGCTGTTCGAGCACCGTCTTGCCCGCTACCGCCGGAACCACCGGCCCCTGGGTGACCGGCCGGTCCACGGCGATCACCCGCTCGACGGTGCCGGCCGAAGCCTCGTAGACGGCCAGCCCACCGGCCACCGGAATCAACAGCTGATTGGCCATCATGGTCGCCGGACCCAGCAGGGCGAGCTGCCCGCCCGGAATGATGTAGCGAAAGGCCAGTTCCGTGGCGTTGAACACCACCAGGTCGTGGCCGGTCCACCAGGTGATCAGGCCGCCGGCGGGGGAGACGGCCGCGTTCTGCAGGGCCGCCGGGTCGGCCGGTGCCGGCAGGTCGTTGCTGGACACCTCGTTGCCGGTCTCGTCGTAGATCACGACGCGCGGCCGCGGGCCGGGCAGATAGATCGCCGCAGACGTGTCCGACACCGCGAGCACCCGGGCCCCGGAATCCGGCGCGGTACCGGGCAACGGGATGTCGCGCACCTCGGGTTCGTCGTCCTGATCGGACGGCTTCAACAGGGTCAGCTTCAGGTCGGCCTGATCGCGGCAGGACTGCATGACCGCAACGGTGGCCGGGCTGGCCGCCGCCGAGCGCAGCGCGCACCCCTGGCCGATGCCCTTCTGGGGCGGCTTCACGCGGGCGTCGACCTCGCCGAAGCCGATCACCCGGACCATGTCCGAGCGCCACGTCTCCAGGCGGGTTTCACCGGCGGCCAGCACCTCGGTGCCGTTGGAGCTCAGGGTGACGTGCTTGTCGGCGTAGCCGCTGCGGGTGTAGCCCCGGCGGCCGGTGTTGGCGTCGATGGTGCTGACCTGACCGCAGCCGCGACCGTCGGGATACACCGCGACGGCGTGGCTGTATATCCAACTGACACCGCACAATTCGCGATCGCGGGCGAAGGTCCAGGTGGCCTCGCCGCTGACCGGGTTGTGGCCCGTGACGGTCCGGCCCGCGCCGGTCACCACCGAGCCGCCCGCGACGACGGGCACCGTGGTGTACGGGCTCGGTGCCGTCCACAGCTGCCGCAGGGCGGCCGGGACGGACTTGGCTGCTGTCAGCGATTTGGCCGGGACAGCGGCCGGGCGACTCTCGGTGGCACGGGCGTCGCTGGTCCACCAGATGACGGCGGCGATGATCGCGACCACCAGCGCGATGGCACCCGCGGCCAGTACGTCGCCCCGAGTGCGGCGTTCGGGTCGGATCACCCTCAGCCGGCGGTGGTCGGTGTGCCCGTTGCGTCCGGGGTGGCCTTGCGTGGCCGGCGGCGACGGCGCCGGCCGGAATGGCCAGCTGAACCGGATTCGGTTGCCGGAGAACCAGATTCGGGCATCGTGGTGTCGGTGCCACTCTCGACGTGACCGGTGCCGGTCTTGCCGCCCCGGGTGCGCTGGCGCGAACGGTTGCTACGCGGCCGGTCCTCGCGCGGCGCGCGGGGTTCCCGCTTGGCCGGCGCAGCCTTCTTCGCCCTGGTGGCCGAACCAATGGAACCCTTTGCCTCCGTGGGGATTCCGAGCTCCTCGTAGAGGTGCGGCGAGCTGGAGTACGTCTCGGCCGGATCTGGGCAATCCAGGCCCAGGGCCTTGTCGATCATCGTCCAGCGGCTCAGTTCGTCCCAGTCGACCAGGGTGACCGCGATACCCGTCTTGCCGGCGCGGCCGGTGCGGCCGATCCGGTGCACGTAGGCCTGCTCGTCGTCGGGGATCTGGTAGTTGATGACGTGCGTGATGTCGTCGATGTCGATGCCGCGGGCGGCCACGTCGGTGGCCACCAGCACGTCGACGTCACCGTTGCGGAACGCCTTGAGCGCCTTCTCGCGGGCCACCTGGCCCAGGTCGCCGTGTACCGCACCGACCTTGAAGCCCCGCTCGGCCAGCTCGTCGGCCACCTTCTGGGCGGTCCGCTTGGTGCGGGTGAAGATCATGGTGGCGCCGCGGCCGTCGGCCTGCAGGATCCGGCTGACCATCTCGACCTTGTCCAGCGCGTGTGCGCGGTAGACGAACTGCTCGGTGGTGTCGTGGGTCTGCGAAGACTGCGCCGACTCGGCCCGGATGTGGGTCGGCTGGTTCATGAAGGTGCGGGCCAGCGTGATGATCGGGTCCGGCATGGTCGCCGAGAACAGCATCGACTGGCGGGTGTCCGGGGTCAGGCGCAGGATCCGCTCGATGTCGGGCAGGAAGCCCAGGTCGAGCATCTCGTCGGCCTCGTCGAGCACCAGCACGCTCAACCCACCGAGCTGCAGGTGACCCTGCTGGGCCAGGTCGAGCAGGCGGCCCGGGGTGCCGACAACGACGTCGGCGCCGGCGCGTAGCGCTTCGATCTGCGGCTCGTAGGGCCGGCCGCCGTAGATGGAGACGACCGAGAGCGGACGCCCTTCGGCGGAGAGGTTCTTGGCGGCGCCGGTCAGATCCTCGAAGACCTGAATGCACAGCTCGCGGGTGGGCACCACGATCAGGGCGCGCGGCGCACCGGTCAGCGGGCGGTCGGTGTCGACGGTGATGCGGTTGAGCAGGGGCACGCCGAAGGCGAAGGTCTTGCCCATGCCGGTGCGGGCCTGGCCGATCAGGTCGTCGCCGGCCATCGCCAGCGGCAGGGTCAGCTCCTGGATCGCGAAGGCGTGTTCGATGCCGCGGTCGGCCAATGCCCGGACGATCTCGTCGCGGACGCCGAGCTCGGCGAAGGTGTGTTTGGGATGGGAATCCAGATGTGTCATTGCTGCGCGTACAGCCTTTCGGTCAGTGCGAGATGTTCCCGGTGCCGTTCCCGGCTCTCCCGGTCTCGTATCGCGTTCGTCCACGCGCGCACGAGTTCGGGGAAACAGTCTCTGACCTGCGGTCGAAACTCTGTGGCCCGGCTCTGCCCGGCGTAGTCGCCGGGGTGGCGGGCCCATGTCGTGCACGCACATTTCTCGGTGGCCGAATTGCCACCACCACCCATGATAACGGTTCGGGCCTGCAGGACCGCTATCGTCGGCGCGCTCTACAGTGGATCCATGACTCTGCCGACGGATACGCCCACGAGTCAGCCGCAACCGGAACCCCCACGCATCCCGTCGGATCACCCCGGCATCACCGAGCTGTTCACGCTGCTGGCCTACGGCGAGGTCGCGGCGTTCTACCGGCTGACCGACGAGGCGCGGATGGCCCCGGACCTCAATGGCTGGATCAACATGGCCAGCATGGCCGCCGCGGAGATGGCGCACTACGAGGTGCTGCGCGACGCGCTGGCCGCCCGCGGCGTCGACGTCGTGCCGGCGATGGGGCAGTACGTCTCGGCGCTGGAGAGCTACCACAGCCTGACGATGCCGAGCACCTGGCTCGAGGCCATGGTCAAGACGTATATCGGCGATGCGTTGGCGGCCGATTTCTACCGCGAGATCGCCGACACGCTGCCTCAGGACGCCGCCGATGTGGTGCGGGCCGTGCTGTCGGAGACGGGCCACTCGCAGTTCGTGGTCGGTGAGGTGCGTGCGGCGGTCAGCGCCAGTCTGGTCGAGCGCAGCCGGCTGGCGCTATGGTCGCGCCGGCTGTTGGGTGAGGCCATCACGCAGGCGCAGTACGTGCTGGCCCAGCGCGACGAGCTGGTCGACCTGGTGGTGGCCGGCAATGACGGCCTGGGCCGCATGGCGGAGTTCTTCGAGCGGTTGCAGCGCACGCACGGCGAGCGGATGACCGAGCTCGGCCTGGGCTGATTGATTACTGCGTGCAGCTGGTGATGGCCGCGTTGTTGGTCTGAACCGCCAGGGTGGCGCCCGTCGCGTCGGTCACCGAGCAGTTCAGCTGGCCGGTCAGGCTGGTGGCCGTCACCGACTTGGTGACGACGCCGGGGTTGAGCACGATGGTCCGGCTCCACGGCAGTGCCACGTTGACGTCGGTGCGGGGAAAGCCCTGTTCATCGGTGTAGATGATGCTGACCAGGTCGAACAGCTGGCGCGTGCCGGTGACCGTGTAGGTGATGGTCTGCGTGGGCGGGGTGGCTGCTGGTGGTTCCGGTTCGGCCGGCGCGGCCGCCGGTGGCGCCTGCGGGGCCGACGGCGTGGTGGTGACGGTGACGACCGTTTCGGGTGGTAGCGCGGCCGTCGGTGTCGGCGCACTGGGCGGGACGGTGGCGATCACGGTCCGCGGCGTGGTGGACACGGCGTCCTGTTCCGGGGCGGTGGACGGTGCGGGGGTGACGGATCGGGTCACGGTGTCACCGCTATGGGAGGCGACGGCGATGGCCACCAGGGCGACCGACAGCACGATCCCGGCGATGCCGGCGATCCAGCGCCACCGGGTGTCCCGATAGGTGCCGAAATCGTCGTATTCATCGTCGTCCCCGTATCCGTCTTCGGGGTAGTCGTGCACGCGGCCGAAGTGCTCGGTCGGCGGCTCGAACGGGTCGTGCGGGTAGGCCGGCGGGTCGTCGGCGAAACGGCTCGCGCCGCCGCGACCGGGGCCGCTCCAGTACGGCTTGCTCATGGGGTAATCACCGTCGCTCAGTCACATTCGTCACTTGCGTAACTTCCTTCGCGCAATGGTAGCGGCGCGTCCGGGATCGTGCCGTGCCGTGCGGGGTGTGTCGGCAGACCGCAACCGGATCGTTGCGGCTGGTGTCGGTGCTGGTCGGGGCCCCTTCGCTGACCGCGAACGGCCTCGCGAGTGCGTGGGCGCCACGGTCCACTAACCTGCATCTAGAACGCGTTCCCGGCGCATCGGGGCGGTCGACAGGCGAAAGGGTTGCAGCGTGGAGGTCAAGATCGGTGTCACGGACAGCCCGCGTGAACTCGTGTTCAACAGCGCGCAGACACCCGATGAGCTGGAGAAGCTGGTGACCGCCGCGCTGGGCAAGGGATCCGAGCTGCTGGCCCTGACCGACGAGAAGGGTCGCCGCTTCCTGGTGCAGGCCTCCCGCGTCGCCTACATCGAGCTCGGCCCGGCCGATAGCCGCCGCGTGGGCTTCGGGATCGGCGAGGGCCCCGTCACGCCGCCCGTCACCGAGGACTGACCCGAGCCCGTCGGACCTGTTGGGTCAGCCGCGGATCTTCGGAACGTGTGACAGGCCGCCCCAGATGAACTGGACGGTGCCCTCGACGGCCTCGTCCTTGCCGAGCGGGCGGTCATTGTCCAGCCAGTAACGGGCCGAGTCCACGCTGATGCTGACCAGGCCGACGGCGATCATCCGCGCGCGGTGCGGATCCAGCGCGGAATCGTGGCTGATCAGGTCGAACACCGCGTCGGTGCACGCCTCGGTGGCCACCTTGACCTGAGCGGACACCGACGGCTCGGTGACGTAGTCGTTTTCGAAGATCAGCCGGTAGCCCTGGCCGTCGTGCTCGATGAAGTCGAAGAATGCGGCCACCGCCGCGCGGACCCGCTGCCGGTTGTCGGTGGTGGTCCGCAGGGCCTGCCGGACGCCGGACACCAGATTGTCGACGTGCTGCGCCAGCACCGCCAGATAGAGCTCGAGCTTGCTCGAAAAGTGTTGATACAGAACAGGTTTACTGACGCCGGCCCGATCGGCGATCTCATCCATGCTGGCCGCGTGATAACCGCGGTCGACGAACACCTGGCTGGCCGAGCCCAGCAGCTGGCCGCGCCGCTCGTCCCGAGGCAGCCGGTTGCCGCGTTTGCTGGGGCCGGAAGTTGCCCGGTCGCCGGTGACCGGCTTGCCGGTGCGTCGCGCGGAGCCGTGGGCCAATTCGCTCATCAAAACCTTCTGTTCACAATTACCGCCGATTCTGTCGAAAAGTTCGCCGCGAATCGGTCGGCATGACACTACTACCATCCATCGTCCACCCCTTGCAGGCGCGGAGCAGGACTTTCCCGGTCTGGCGTGCCAACAGGATGCAGGCCCGCCGTTGTGCCATCCTTGGGCGGTGACCTACGACCCCGGCCGTCGCGGGAGCAGTCGCGTGCCGGTGCTGCGCAGCGAGTGGAACGAGCCGCTGCGCGCTCAGCGGGACCCGCTCGCCGAGGACGCCGGCCGGGCCCGGGCCAACCGCGACGAGCACCGGCACCTGCCGAGACAGAGCTGGCTGGGCCGGTTCGTGGCCACCTACGGATGGCGTGCCTACGCGCTGCCGGTCCTGGCCGTCGTGACCGGGCTGGTCCTCTATCAAACGGTCACCGGCACCCGCGCCGAGACCACCACGGACCCGGTCGACACCGTGCAGGCACCACCCACCATCGGATCGCAGGGCACCGAGATCATCGGTGCGCCGCCGCGCGGGCTCACCAAGTTCGACGTCAACCTGCCCACCGGAATCCTCCCCGAGGGCGGTCCCTTCGCCGAAGCCGGCAACAAGGCGTGGCGCACCGTCCCCGGCACCGATCCGCAGGTCGGCCAAGGTACGGCGAAGGTGTTCCACTACACCGTCGAGATCGAGGACGGGGTGGACACCGCCGGCTACGGCGGCGACGACGGTTTCGCCCGGATGGTCACCCAGACGCTGAGCAACCCCAAGAGTTGGACGCACAATCCGCAGTTCGCGTTCGTCCGCGTCGACGACAGCTCCCAGACCCCGCCGGACTTCCGGGTGTCGTTGACCTCGCCGATGACCGTGCGGGAGGGCTGCGGGTACGAGATCGAACTGGAGGCGTCCTGCTACAACCCGGCGTACTTCAACGCGTCCAGCAACGAGACCGAGCAGCGGGTGTTCCTCAACGAGGCGCGCTGGGTGCGCGGCGCGGTGCCGTTCCAGGGTGACATCGGCTCCTACCGGCAGTATCTGATCAACCATGAGGTCGGCCACGCCATTGGCTACCAGCATCACGAACCGTGCGACCAGAACGGCGCGCTGGCGCCGATCATGATGCAGCAGACCTTCTCGACGGCCAACAACGACGCCGCGAAGTTCGACCCCGAGTGGGTCAAGCCCGACGGCAAGGTGTGCCGGTTCAACCCCTGGCCGTATCCGATCGCCTAGTTCGCCTAGTTCGTGCTTGGTCCGGTTCGGCTCGTCGAACGTGGGGGATATGGATGAAAAGCGTTGGATTCGGGTGCATATTCCCCACGCTCAAGGTGTCCTTACCGGTGCCAATAGGCACTCGCTGATCTCTGGGTGCGGACAAGTGGCGCAAGATGGAGACGTGTCGCCCGACCCCGGATTGCCGCCGCTGGTTGAACCGGCCGCCGAGCTGACCCCCGCCGAGGTCGCCCGCTACAGCCGGCATCTGACGCTGCCCCAGCTCGGGATGCTCGGGCAGCGTCGCCTCGAGAACGCCCGGGTGCTGGTGATCGGTGCCGGCGGACTCGGCTCACCGGCCCTGCTGTACCTGGCCGCCGCGGGGGTCGGGACCATCGGCATCGTCGAATTCGACATGGTCGACGAGTCCAACCTGCAGCGCCAGATCATCCACGGCCAGTCCGACGTCGGGCGGTCCAAGGCGCAGAGCGCCCGCGAGGCGATGCTCGAGGTGAACCCGCTGATCGACGTCCGGCTACACGAGTTCCGGCTCGAGCCCGACAATGCGGTCGCGCTGTTCGCCGAATACGACCTGATCCTCGACGGCACCGACAACTTCGCCACCCGCTATCTCGTCAACGATGCCGCGGTGCTGGCCGGCAAGCCATACGTGTGGGGATCGATCTACCGGTTCGCCGGCCAGGCATCGGTGTTCTGGGAGGACGCCCCTGACGGCCGGGGCATCAACTATCGCGACCTGTACCCCGACCCACCGCCGCCCGGGCTGGTGCCCACGTGCGCCGAGGGTGGCGTGCTGGGCATGTTGTGCGGAACCGTCGCCTCGGTGATGGGGACCGAGGCGATCAAGCTGATCGCCGGGATCGGCGAGCCGCTGCTGGGCCGGCTTCTCATCTACGACGCACTGGCGATGAGCTTCCGGACCGTGCGGATCCGCAAGGACCCGGCCGCGCCGAAGATCACTGCACTGACGGACTACGAGGCGTTCTGCGGACTGCCCGCCGATGACCTCGACGACGCCGCCGCGGTGAGCCCGGAAGAGCTGCGCCGGTTGCTGACCTCCGACCCGCGCGTCGTCCTGGTCGACGTCCGCGAGCCCGTCGAGTGGGACATCAACCACATCGACGGCGCGGTGTTGATCCCCAGGTCCAGCATCGACTCCGGCGATGGGCTGGCGCGGCTGCCGGCGGACCGGATCCCGGTGCTCTACTGCAAGACCGGGGTGCGCTCGGCGGAGATCCTGCCCGCGGTGCAGCGGGCCGGCTATCCGCAAGCGCGGCACCTGCGCGGCGGCATCAGCGCGTGGGCCGAGGCGTTCGCGCCCGACATGGTCATGTACTGACCGGCGACACAGCTGGTCAGCGGCCCGAAACTGGGACGTCGCGGCGTTAGGGTGGCGGGGTGACGCTCGAATCGCCGCCCGATCTTGTGCTCGTCGCGTTCGGACTCGGTGGGACACAACCGACTCCGCTCGGCGCGGGTTGGGAGGGCGGCTGGCGCTGCGGCGAGGTGGTGTTGTCGATGGTCGCCGACCACGCCCGGGCCGCCTGGTCGGCCAAGGTCCGCGAGACGTTGTTCATCGACGGCATCCGGCTGGCGCGGCCCGTGCGGTCCACCGACGGACGGTTCGTGGTCGCGGGCTGGCGGGCCGACACGTTCGTCGCGGGCACCCCGGAGTCGCGCCACGACGAGGTCGTGTCGGTGGCGGTCCGGCTACACGAGGCCACCGCCACCCTCGAGCGGCCCCGGTTCCTGACCCAGGCGCCCGTGCCGCCGTGGACCGAGGTCGACGTCTTCACCGCCGCCGACCGCGCCGCGTGGGAGGACCGGCCGCTGCATTCACTGCCGCCCGGGGCGTCGTGGTCGCCGGCGTCGGCCGACGGGGAACGTTCGGTCGATCTGATCGAACAGCTTGCGACACTGCGTAAACCGATCAAGAGTGCCAGCCAGCTGGTGCACGGCGACCTGTACGGCACGGTGTTGTTCGCCGGCTCGGCCGCGCCGGGGATCACCGACATGGCCCCCTACTGGCGGCCGGCGTCGTGGGCGGCTGGTGTGGTGGTCGTCGATGCCCTGTCCTGGGGTGAGGCCGACGACGGGCTGATCGACCGGTGGGACGCGCTGCCGGAATGGCCGCAGATGTTGTTGCGCGCCTTGATGTTCCGCCTTGCGGTCCATGCCCTGCATCCGCGGGCCACCGCATCGGCGTTCCCCGGGCTGGCCCGCACGGCGGCGCTGGTGCGTCTGGCGCTATAGCGGAAAGCGGTACTGCGGCAACGGGATCCGGCCGTTTTCGGCCAGCACCCCTTCGGCGCGCAACCGTTCCAGTTGTCGGGTGGCCAGGTGCGGCGCGGGACGTCCTGACGCTGGGACCACGCGATGCCACGGCAGGTCCGACGAGTCGGTCCGCATGATCCAACCGACGATGCGAGGGCTGGAAAGCTTTGCCGCCGAGGCGATGTCGCCGTAGGTGGCGACCCGGCCGGCCGGTATCGACGCCACCAGTCCTCGCACCCGCTCGGCCTGTTCGTCGGTGACCGGCGCCATGTCAGGAAAGTCGTTCGCGGATCAGCTGCGCGGTCTCGGCCGGTCGGGCCAGCGGCACCATGTGGTGGCAATCCATCTCGACCAGCCGGAAATCCGGCCGGTCCCGCAAGGTTTCGACCAGGCGCGGGGTGACGTACGGCGGCGATGTCTTCGCCGCCCGCACCACGGTGACGGGAATATATTTGGGCGGCAACGCTATATCGCGGGCCAGCTCACTCCAGTAGGCCATCATGGCCGGGATGCTGATCCGCCAGCCGACCCGGCCGCCGGGCAGTGCGACCAGGTGCTCGGCGAACTCGGTGTCCAGCTGCGCGTCGTCGACGTCGGCCCACGACCCCGACGTCTTCTCGGAGCGGGCCTCGGCGGCGTCGGTGTAGTCCGGGGAGGCGAACATGGCGTCGGCGATCTCGGCCATCCACCCGCCGGGCAGTCCCACCGCCGGATCCAGCAGCACCAGCGCGGCCACCAGATCGGGCCGGTCGGCGGCCAGCCGTAGCGCCACCGCGCAGCCGAACGAATGCGCCACCAGCACAACCGGTTCGGCGAGCAGGCCGGCCAGGGCGGCGGCGTTGGCATCGATGGACCACGGCGCCGACCAGGTCGAGCGGCCGTGCCCGATCAGATCCGGGGCGGCCACCGCGATCCCGGGCAGATGCCGCTCGGCCAGCTGCTGCCAGCGCTGGCCATGACCGGTCAGCCCGTGCAGGGCCAGCACCCGCGGCGCGCTCGCCGGGCCGTACCGGTGCACGTGCAGCGCTCGGGTCGACTTGTCGGTGGCCTGTGCTGTCATGCACCACATGGTCCCCTCCGACACCTCCACCGCGCAGACCGGGTGTGTGCTCGATTCCGGGCTGCGCGGCACCGTGCGGGTGCTCGGCGGGCCGGGGACCGGCAAGACCCAGCTGCTGCTGGACGCTGCGGCGGCCCGGATCGGCGCCGGCGCCGACCCGGAATCGGTCCTGCTGTTGACCGGCTCGGGCCGGCTCGGCGCGCAGGCCCGGGGGGCGGTGACGGCCACGCTGCTGGCCGGCCACCAGGCGATCCGGGGCCCGCTGGTGCGGTCCGTGCACGCCTACGCGTTCGCGGTGCTGCGGCTGGCCGCACAACGGGCGGGGGATCCGCCGCCGCGCCTGATCACCGGCGCCGAACAGGACAACGTCATCCGCGAGCTGCTCGCCGGCGATCTGGAGGACGGTGCCCGTGGCTGGCCGGCCGCGCTGCGGGCGGCGCTGAGCACCGACGGGTTCGCCAACGAGTTGCGGGATCTGATGTCGCGGTGCGCCGAGCGCGGTATCGACCCCGTGCAGCTGCGGCGCATCGGCCGGTTGCACGGTCGGCCGGAATGGGTGGCGGCCGGACGGTTCGCCCAGCAGTACGAGCAGGTGATGCTGCTGCGCGCCGCGGTCGGGATGGCCGCCCCGCAGGCCACCGTGCCGGCACTGGGCGCCGCCGATCTGGTCGGTGCCGCATTGGACGCCCTGGCCCTCGATCGCGGCCTGCTGGCGGCCGAACACGCCCGGATCGGGCTGCTGCTCGTCGACGACGTCCAGAACCTCGACCCGCAGGCCGCGCTGTTGGTCCAGGTGCTGGCCCGCGGCGCTGGCGCCACGGTCCTGGCCGGCGATCCGAACCAGGCGGTGTTCGGTTTCCGCGGCGCCGATGCCGGCGCCCTGCTCGACGGGCCGGCCGTGCACCTGGATGTCAGCCACCGCTGCGCCCCGGCGGTGGCGCGGGCGGTGTCCGGCATGGCCGCCCTGCTTCCCGGGCACTCCCCGGCGCGGTCGATCACCGGCTGCCAGGGGGACGGCGGCGACGTCCACGCGGTGCTGGTGGCGTCCGAACACGCCGAGGCCGCCGTCGTCGCCGACACCCTGCGGCGGGCGCATCTCGTCGACGGGGTGCCGTGGTCGCAGATGGCCGTCATCGTGCGCTCGGTGCCGCGGGCCGGGGCGGGCCTGCCGCGCGCGCTGGCGGCCGCCGGGGTCCCGGTCGCCCCGCCGGCGATGGCCGCGCCGCTGCCCGACAACGCCGTCGTCCGGGCGCTGCTGGGGGTGCTGGCGGCCACCTCGGACGGTCCCGCCGCGCAGTGCGCCGAGGACCTGCTGACCGGTCCCATCGGGCGGGTCGATCCGGTCACCCTGCGTCAGCTCCGCCGTGCGCTGCGCCGGCTCGAGCCGGACCGCAACTTCGGCGAGTCGCTGCTGGCGGTGCTGCGCGGCGGGGTGCCCGAATCCCTGGCCCCCGCGCACCGCAAACCACTGCGACGGGTCCGTGCGGTGCTGCGCGCCGCGCAGCGGGCGGCCGACGACCCGCGCCTGGCGCTGTGGGAGGCGTGGCGGCGCAGCGGCCTGCAGCAACGGCTGCTGGCCGCCGCGGATCATCGTGGGCAGTCCGGCCTGCGGGCCGCACAGACGCTGGACGCCGTCACCGCGTTGTTCGACGCCGCCGAACAATTCGTCACGGCCAACCCGGGCGCGGGGATCGCCGCGCTGCTCGATCACATCGACGGGTTGCGCTTGCCGGTGCGCGCCGCGGAGCCGGTGCACACTCCCGATGCCGTGCCGCTGCTGAGCCCGCATCAGGCCATCGGCCGGGACTGGGACACCGTTGTGATCGCCGGGTTGCAGGAAGGGTTGTGGCCCAACGCGATTCCGCGGGGCGGAGTGCTGGGTACGGCGCGCCTGCTCGACGTGCTCGACGACCTTCCCGACGATGTCAGCGTCCGGGCGCCGGTGCTGGCCGACGAACGCCGGCTGCTGATCGCCGCGATGGGCCGGGCCCGGCGCCGGCTGGTGGTCACTGCGGTCGATGCCGGTGACGGCGATGCGGCCGATCTGATCCTGCCGTCGTCGTTCTTCCACGACATCGCCGCGCACGCCACCGATACGGACACGCCTGCGCCGGTGCTGGTCGCCGCGCCGGCCGTGCTGTCCGTGCCTGCGGTCGTCGGCCGGCTGCGCGCGGCGGTCTGCGCGCCGCGGGGCGGCATCAGTGATGACGATCGGGTCTGTGCCGCAATGCAATTGGCCAGACTGGCCGAGGCTGGGGTGCGCGGGGCCGACCCGTCGGAGTGGCAATCGGCCACCGCGGTCAGCACCGCCGAGCCGCTGTGGAGCGGGCCTGACCGCACCGTTGACCTCTCGCCGTCGATCCTGCAGAACCTGCAGGATTGCCCGCTGCGCTGGCTGCTCGAACGCCACGGCGGGCGCACCGCCGGCGACGAGCGGTCCACGGCGGGGTCGCTCATCCACGCCCTGATCGCCCAGCGCGACGCCGGCTACGAGCAGCTGGTCGCTCAGCTCGACGCCGTCTGGCCGCAGCTGCCGTTCGGAGCGGAATGGTTCGCCCGCAACGAGTTGGACCGCCACCGCGCGATGCTGGCCACATTCCTGACCTGGCGGGACGACACCCGTGGCGCACTGACCGAGGCCGGCACCGAGGTCGCCGTCGAGGGGATCCTGCCCGCCGACGGCGCCGGGGGACCGGCGGTGCGGGTGACCGGTCGTGTCGACCGGGTCGAACGTGACGCCGAGGGCCGGCTGGTGGTCGTCGACGTCAAGACCGGCAAGAGCCCGGTCACCAAGGACGATGCGCAACGGCACGCCCAGCTCGGCCTGTACCAGCTGGCGATCGAACACGGCCTGGCCGGTGCGGGAGAGGCGCCCGGCGGGGGACGGCTGGTCTACCTCGGCAAGCCGGCGCTGGCGAAGAACGGGGCCACCGAACGCGAACAGGACCCGCTGACCGCCGACACCGCCGCCGAACGCCTCGACCAGGTCCACCGGGCCGCGGCCGCCACCGCCGGACCGGATTTCACCGCGCGGGTCAACGACGGCTGCTCGCACTGCCCGGTCCGGCGATCCTGCCCCGCCCAGCACCCCACCACGGAGCCCTCATGACGCGATACAGCCCGATCGAACTGGCCGACGCGCTCGGCGTGCACCGGCCCACCGACGAGCAGGCCGCTGTCATCGCCGCACCGCCCGGCCCGCTGGTCGTTATCGCCGGCGCGGGTGCCGGGAAGACCGAGACCATGGCCGCGCGGGTGGTGTGGCTGGTGGCCAACGGCCACGCCGACCCCGGGCAGGTGCTGGGGCTGACGTTCACCCGCAAGGCCGCCGGGCAGCTGCTGCGCCGAGTGCGGTCCCGGCTGGCACGGCTGGCCGGCACCGGCCTGGTCGGGGCCGCGGGTGCCGCCGACGAAACCCCGACCGTTAGCACGTACCACGCGTTCGCCGGCACCCTGCTGCGCGAGCACGGCCTGCTGCTGCCCGTCGAGCCGGACACCCGGCTGCTGAGCCCAACCGAGTTGTGGCAGTTGGCATTCGAGGTGGTCTGCGGGTATTCGGGCGAGCTGGAGACGGGCCGGTCCCCGGCCGCCGTCACCGATCTGGTGCTGCAGCTGTCGGGGCAGCTCGCCGAGCATCTGGTCAGCACCGCGCAGTTGCGCAACACCCATGGTGAGCTCGACCGGCTGGTGCACACGCTGCCGGCGGGGCCCAATCAGCGTGACCGCGGCCCGAACCAGTACCTGTTGAAGCTGCTGGCCGCCCAGACCGACCGGGCCGAACTGGTCCCGTTGGTGGACGCGTTGCACGCCCGGCTGCGCGCCGAGAAGGCGATGGACTTCGGGATGCAGATGTCCACGGCAGCCCAACTGGCCCAACGCTTTCCGCAGGTCGGCGCCGCGCTGCGGGAGCGCTACCGGGTGGTCCTGCTCGACGAATACCAGGACACCGGTCACGCGCAGCGCATCGCATTGTCGGCGTTGTTCGGCGGCGGTGCCGATGACGGGTTGGCGCTGACCGCGGTGGGTGATCCGATCCAGTCCATCTACGGCTGGCGCGGCGCCTCGGCCACCAACTTGCCGCGGTTCCAGACCGACTTCCCGCTCGCCGACGGCAGCCCGGCGCCCACCCTGGAGTTGCGGACCAGCTGGCGCAATCCGCCGAGCACGCTGTACGTGGCCAACGAGCTGTCCGCCGGCGCCCGACACCGGTCGGTGGCCGTCGGGGCGCTGCGCCCGCGGCCGGGCGCCGATCCCGGCACCGTCCGCTGCGCACTGCTGTCCGACGTTGTGGCCGAACGTGATTGGGTGGCCGGTCAGCTGGCCGGCCGGTACCGCGCGCTGACCGGCGAACAGGGCGGGCCGCCGACGGCGGCGGTGCTGGTGCGCCGCAACGCCGATGCCGCGCCGATGGCCGAGGCGCTGCGGGCGCACGGCCTGCCGGTCGAGGTCGTCGGCCTGGCGGGTCTGCTGGGTGTCGACGAGGTCGCCGATGTGGTGGCGATGCTGCGGATGGTGGCCGAACCCACCGCGGGCCCCGTCGCCGTGCGGGTGCTCACCGGAGCACGCTGGCGGCTCGGTGCGCGCGACCTCGCCGCGCTGTGGCGCCGCGCCCGCACCCTGGCCGCGGGTTCGGCCGCGGCGGGCACCGTCGCGGAGGTGGTGGCCGCTGCCGGCCCCGACGCGGATCACCCCTGCCTGGCCGATGCGGTGTGTGATCCCGGTCCGGCCCAGGCGTATTCGGAAGCCGGCCATACCCGCATCCGGGCACTGGCCGACGAGCTGACCGCGCTGCGCGGCCATCTGGACCATCCGGTGGCCGATGTGGTAGCCGAGGTCCGCCGGTCGATCGGGGTGGATCTGGAGGTGCGGGCCGCCGGGCGCGGCACCGAGCAGCTCGACGCGTTCGCCGACATCGTGGACGCGTGGGCCGTCGGGGCGGCACGGGGCCGGGACGTCCCGGCGCTGCTGGCCTACCTCGAGGCCGCCGAGTCGGTGGAGGACGGGCTGGCCCCGGCCGACGTGACCACCGATGTCGGGGCCGCCGACCACCGCGTGCAGGTGCTCACCGTGCACGCCGCCAAGGGACTGGAATGGCAGATCGTGGCGGTGCCGCATCTGTCGGGCCGGGTGTTCCCGTCCACCGCGACGGCGCGCACCTGGCTGTCCGACGCCGGTGAGCTGCCCCCGCTGCTGCGCGGCGACCGGGCCGGCGAGGAGGGCGGCGGCCGGCACGGCGTGCCGGTGCTCGACCTGTCGACCGTCACCGACCGGAAGCAGTTGTCGGACAGCATCACCGGGCATCGCGATCAGCTGGCCCGACGGCGTCTCGACGAGGAACGCCGCCTGCTGTACGTCGCCGTCACGCGGGCCGAGGACACGCTGTTGCTGTCCGGGCACCACTGGGGTGCCACCGGCCTCAAACCGCGCGGGCCGTCGGAGTTCCTGCTCGAGGTTCGCGACATCATCGACCGCGCGGCCGAGGGTGAGATCGACCAGTGGGCGCCCGATCCGGCCGATGGCGAGCTGAACCCGTTGCGGGACAACGTCATCGAAGCACAGTGGCCGCAACGTCCGGCCGACGACGCCCAGGTGAGGGGCGCGGATCTGGTCAGGGCGGCTCGGACCGCGCTGGTCGGCGGGCTCGACCCCGGTGCCGATCGGCACGGCTGGGCCGCCGACGTCGACGCGCTGCTGGCCGAGCGGGCCGCGGCCGCGGCGACGCCGCTGGCCGCGCTACCCGTCCAGCTGTCGGTCAGCGGTCTGGTGGACCTGGGCCGCGACCGCGACGCGGCGGTGCGCCGGATGCACCGGCGGCTACCGGCCCGCCCCGACGCGGAAGCGTTGCTGGGCACGGCCTTTCACGACTGGGTGCAGCGGTTCTACGGCTCCGAGCGGCTGTTCGACCTCGACGATCTGCCCGGCGCGGTGGACGGCGAGCTGCGCCGGGCGCAGACCGAGCGGCTGGCCGAACTGCAGGACGCGTTCGCGGTGTCGCCGTGGGCGTCGCGCACCCCCGTCGACGTCGAGGTGCCGTTCGAGATGACGCTCGGCGGACATGTCGTGCGGGGCCGCATCGACGCGGTGTTCGCCGACCCGGACGGCGGATTCACGGTGGTGGACTGGAAGACCGGCGCCGCGCCGGCCGACGCCGAGTCACGCCGCCAGGCCGCGGTCCAGCTCGGCGTCTACCGGCTGGCGTGGGCGGCGCTGCAGGGCTGCCCGGCCGCGCAGGTCCGCACGGCATTCCACTACGTGCGCAGTGGCCGGACGGTGGCGCCCGACGAATTGTCCAGCGCCGAACAGCTGACCGCTCTGCTCGCCGAGTCCGCGGCGTGAGCGGTCAGGATCCGCGGCGCACCCGGTTGGCCAGCACGATCATCGGGATCTGCGCCGGCAGCCGGGCGATCGCGAGCAGCCGCATCGGCCACGGCTTTCCCCACCACAGCCGCACCATGTTCACGTTGGCCGGGAACACCGCCAGGAACAGGGCGATGGCCACGGTGGCGCCCAGGCGCCGGGTCTGCGGTGCGGCCAGCAGTGCTGCGGTCCCGAGTTCGGCCACGCCCGAGGCGTGGCTGTAGAACCGCGCGCTGCCGGGTAGTTCGGCCGGGACGATGGTGTCGAACGGTTTCGGAGCGGCGAAGTGCAGGATGCCCACGGTGGTGAGCATTCCGGCCATGCCGAGGGCCAGCTTTTGCGTATCGGCGGGGGGTGGCACGGTTGCACTCATAAGCGTGTTCGTCGCGGCTTCATGGTTACATGATGGCGTGCGCCGGTCAGACGTGAGCGAGGAACGCCGTTCGGAGGTTCGGGGTGGCTGAGTCCCGTCCGTCACGGCGCCGCATGCGGGTCCTCGATCAGGAGCTGACGGCCAAGCCCGATGCCGCGCTGGTTGACTACCTGCGGATCCCCGAGAAGTTCGTCAGCCCGTTCAACCGGATCTTCCGCCGCGTCCTCTACGCATTGCTGGCATTGTTCGCCGCGGTGCTGATCGTCTATATCGACCGCGACGGTTATCGCGATGTGCAGGAAAACCAGATGTCGTTCCTGGATTGCCTGTACTACGCCACCGTGTCGCTGTCGACCACGGGCTACGGCGACATCACCCCGTTCACCCCGTCGGCGCGCCTGATCAATGTCCTGGTGATCACCCCGGTGCGGGTGGCCTTCCTGATCGTCCTGATCGGTACCACCGTCGAGACGCTGACCGCCGCTTCGCGCCAGGCCCTCAAGATCCAGCGATGGAGGAACTCCGTGCGCAACCACACCGTCGTCATCGGATACGGCACCAAGGGCAAGACGGCCGTCGCCGCCATGGTCGGTGACGGGGTGCCGCCGGGCGAGATCGTCGTCGTCGACACCGACCAGGCGTCCCTGGACACCGCCAACGCCGCCGGCCTGGTGACCGTGCGCGGCGACGCGAACCGCTCGGATGTGCTGCGGCTGGCCGGCGCGCAGCGTGCCGAGACCATCATCGTGGCCACCAACAGCGACCCGACGGCGGTCATGGTGACGCTGTCCGCGCGCGAACTGGCCCCGGACGCCAAGATCATCGCCTCGGTGCGGGAGGCCGAGAACGCGCATCTGCTGCAGCAGTCCGGGGCCGATTCGGTGGTGGTGTCCTCGGAGACGGCGGGCCGGTTGCTCGGCATCGCCAAGAAGGCGCCCGCGGTCGTGGAGCTGATGGAGGACATGCTGACCCCCGACGCGGGGCTGGCGATCGCCGAGAAGGAGGTCGACCCCAAGCAGGTCGGCGGTTCGCCGCGGCACCTGCCGATGACGGTGCTCGGCGTCATCCGCGACGGGGACCTGCTGCGCATCGACGACCCGAAGGTCGACGCGATGGAACCCGGGGACCGGCTGCTCTACATCCGCAGCGCCGACGACGCGGACGAGTGATGGTGACCGGCCCGGAGTTCCGGCTGCGCAACATCCCGCTGCTGTCCCGGGTCGGCGCCGACCGGTCCGACCACCTGCGCACCGACATCGACGCGGCGATCGCGGGCTGGGCCGATGCCGCGGTGCTGCGCGTCGACCCCCGCGGGCAGGTGCTGATCGCCGACGGGCAGGTGGTCTTCAACAACACGGCCGACCTCGGTGAGCGGCCACCGGCCAACGCCGTGTTCTTGGGTACCGTCGCCGGCGGCCGGCACGTCTGGGCCATTCGGGCGGCGTTGCTCTCGCCGGACGGGACCGACTCCCAGGTGCTCGATCTGCGCCGGGGCGGAACGGATTTCGACGATCTGAGCGCCACCTTGGTGGCCACCGCCACGGCCCTGCTCAACTGGCACGACAACGCGCGGTTCAGCGCCGTCAACGGCGCGCCCACCAAGGCGGTCAAGGCCGGCTGGTCGCGGGTCGACCCGGTCAGCGGGCACGAGGAATTCCCCCGCATCGACCCGGCCGTCATCTGCCTGGTGCACGACGGCGCCGACCGGGTGGCGCTCGCTCGCCAGGCGGTCTGGCCGCCGCGGATGTTCTCGCTGCTGGCCGGGTTCGTCGAGGCCGGCGAGTCCTTCGAGACGTGCGTCGAGCGCGAGATCGCCGAGGAGATCGGGCTTTCCGTGCGCGACGTGCGCTACCTGGGCAGCCAGCCGTGGCCGTTCCCGCGGTCGCTGATGGTGGGCTTCCATGCGGTGGCCGACCCGGATCAGGAGTTCTCGTTCAACGACGGCGAGATCGTGGAGGCGCGCTGGTTCACCCGCGACCAGGTCCGCGCCGCGCTGGCGGCGGGCGACTGGACCAACGCCGAGACGTCGGATTCCGAACTGCTGCTTCCGGGTTCGGTGTCGATTGCCCGGGAGATCATCGAATCCTGGGCACACCCCGAACACTCCGAATAACTCCGCGAGCGGCCGTGTCTGTACGCCGACACGCCGGTGCGGTTGTACAAATGCGGACGCTCGGCCGGACGGCTCAGCCCAATGAGGCCAGCTTGGCCTGCACCTCTTTGACGTTCGGGTTGGTCAGCGTCGACCCGTCGGCGAACTTCAGCGTCGGCACGGTCTGATTGCCGCCGTTGACCGATGCCACGAACGTCGCCGCGTCCGGATCTTCTTCGATGTCGACCTTGGTGTAGCCGATGCCTTGGGCCTTGAAGGCGGTCTCGAGGCGGCGGCAGTAGCCGCACCACGTGGTGGAGTACATGGTCAGAGCAGTCATCTGGTGAACGTATCCGAACAGCGGTCAGCGCATGTCGGTGCCCCTCGTTAGATTCTCGTCATGCGTTCGGCTGGCCACACAGCAATGTCTGACATATGTACTACTCTGTCGGCTGTGAAGACCGTGACCAAGCGGGAGCTCAACCAGCGCACCGCGCAGGTGCTTGCCGAAGTGGCCACCGGCGAGGCAGTGCTCGTGACGGAGCGTGGTGTTCCGCGCTGGCGTATCGAAGCCGTCGAGACGTATCCCGATGCCATTGCGCGTCTCACCGCCGAAGGTCGCATCACCGCCCCGAAAGCGCGCCGCGCACCCTGGCCGGTCGATGAACCGCGGTACACCCCTGCGGAGGTTGACGCCGTCTACGTCGAATCCCGTGGTGACCGCTGATGCGTTGGTATCTGGACGCTTCGGTGGCCCTCCACGCTCTGCTCCCCGGCGGCGATCCGCGTGCCAGGCAGTGGCTGGACTCTGTGGACGACGATGACCACATCTATTCGTCGGTGCTGCTCAACCTCGAACTGTCCCGCACACTGCGTCGTGAACAGCTCGAGGTCGCACGTGCGCGCCTCGTCACCGACCGGCTGCATCAAGTGAGCATTGATGACGGCATCCTGCGGTTCGCCGCTGCGATCGAACCTCACGCGAAGTCGCTGGACGCAATCCACCTGGCGACCTGCTCCCTCCTCGGCTCAGGAGTGACCATCGCGACGCATGACTCGATGATGCGCGACGTCGCCGGCCAGCTGGGGCTGGATGCGTTCGATCCGCTGGCGGTAGTTCGATGACCTCTTCCGAACGGGCCCTGATCGCCGGTCTCGACGAGGAGCAGCGCGCCGCTGTCCTGGCGCCCCGCGGCCCGGTGTGCGTCCTGGCCGGCGCGGGAACGGGCAAGACCCGCACCATCACCCACCGCATCGCGCACCTGGTCGGTGCCGGCCACGTGGCGGCGGGCCAGGTGCTGGCCGTCACCTTCACCCAGCGGGCGGCTGGCGAGCTACGGGGACGGTTGCGCAGTCTGGACGCCGAAGCGCAGACGGGCGCCGGGGTGGGCGCGGTGCAGGCGCTGACGTTCCACGCCGCCGCCCGCCGGCAGCTGCGCTACTTCTGGCCGCGGGTGATCGGGGGCAGCTGGGAGCTGCTCGACAGGAAGTTCGCGGTCGTCGCGCAGGCCGCCGCCCGGGCCCGGATCCAGGCATCCACCGACGATGTGCGTGACCTGGCCGGCGAGATCGAGTGGGCCAAGGCGTCGTTGATCACCCCGGAGCAGTATGCGCAGGCCGTCGCGAAATCGGCCCGCGATATCCCGTTGGATGCCGAGAAGGTGGCCACCGTCTACGCCGGTTACGAAAACCTGAAGGCGCGCAACGAGACTCACCTTCTTGATTTTGATGACCTGCTGTTGCACACGGCCGCCGCCATCGAGAACGACGCCGCGGTGGCCCAGGAGTTCCGCGACCGGTACCGCTGCTTCGTCGTCGACGAGTACCAGGACGTCACCCCGTTGCAGCAGCGGGTGCTGCAGGCCTGGCTGGGCCCGCGGGACGATCTGACGGTCGTCGGCGACGCCAACCAGACCATCTATTCGTTCACCGGCGCCACCCCGGGTTTCCTGCTGGACTTTTCGCGACGCTTTCCCGACGCCACCGTCGTGCGGTTGGAACGCGACTACCGGTCCACGCCGGAGGTGGTGTCGCTGGCCAACCGCGTCATCGCCAACGCGCGCGGCCGGGTGGCCGGCAGCCGGTTGCATCTGATCGGTCAGCGTGATCCGGGCCCCCAGCCGGTGTTCAGTGAGCACACCGACGAGGTGGCCGAGGCCGCGGCGGTGGCGCGGTCCATCCGCAAGCTGATCGACGCTGGCACGCCGGCCGCCGAGATCGCCGTGCTGTACCGGATCAACGCGCAGTCCGAGGTCTACGAAGAGGCACTCACCGAGGCCGGTGTCGCCTTCCAGGTCCGCGGCGGCGAGGGGTTCTTCAGCCGGCAGGAGATTCGGCAGGCCCTGCTGGCGCTGCAGCGTGCACCCGATCCCGGTCCGGCGGCGGGGTTGCCCGCGGCCGTGCGCGCGTTGCTCGAGCCGTTGGGCCTGACCGCGCAGCCGCCGACCGGCACCCGCGCCCGGGAACGCTGGGAGGCGCTCGACGCGCTGGCCGAACTGGTCGACGAGGAGGTGGCGCTGCGCCCGGAGATCGACCTGGCCGGCCTGGTGTCCGAGCTGCGGCTGCGGGCCGACGCGCGGCACCCCCCGGTGGTGCAGGGCGTCACGCTGGCATCGCTGCACGCGGCCAAGGGTCTGGAGTGGGACGCGGTGTTCCTGGTCGGGCTCACCGATGGCACCCTGCCCATCAGTCATGCCCTCTCGCATGGCCCCGACAGTGAGGCCGTCGAGGAGGAGCGCCGCCTGCTGTATGTCGGAATCACCAGGGCCAGAGTGCATTTGGCGCTCAGCTGGGCGCTGGCGCGGGCTCCGGGTGGCCGGCAGGGCCGCAAGCCGTCGCGGTTCCTGTCCGGGCTCAACCCGCACGCGCCGGCCGTCGAGACCGGCTCGCGCAGCCGCCGACCCAAGCCGGGCAACGCGCGGTGCCGGGTCTGCAACGAGCGGCTGAGCACGCCGACGGCGGTGATGCTGCGCCGCTGCGAGACGTGCGCGGCCGACGTCGACGACGAACTGCTGGCCCAGCTCAAGGACTGGCGCTCGCGCACCTGCAAGGAACTCAAGGTCCCGGCCTACCTGGTGTTCAGCGACAACACGCTGATCGCCATCGCCGAGTCGCTACCCACCGATGACGCCGCGCTGGTGGCCATTCCGGGGATCGGGTCGCGCAAACTCGAGCAGTTCGGTCCCGACGTTCTGGACCTGGTTCGGGCCCGTAAGTGAAAACCGCAGGTCAAAATAAGTTGTGGGGCGTAGGAGCACCAAGTAACGTCGTGGCGCATATCCACGTGACGAGTCCGGAGGGAGGACCGCGATGAACAGCATGCCTACGCAATGGGTAGCTGGGTACGACGCTGCGTTCATCCCGGCCGCCCATGCCCATGCCGCCCAGGCGGTTCCCACGCCGCGTAAGCGTCGGACCGCCGCCAATGACCCGCCCGTGGATCGGGGCTTCATCACCTAGCCCGCCGAACACCGCCCGGCACGAAAAGCCAAGGCCACGGACCCGAGTCAACCGGATCCGTGGCCTCAGTGTTTCAGAGCAGAAACACCACACCGGCCCCGGATCTCGAGGAACAAACCGCCACGAGACCAGGAAAGCAGGTGTTGGACATGTCAGCTCTGACCGTCGGTGCGTACCCGGCCGAGCGGACGCTGCCGGTGCTGCCGTGCCATGTTGCAGATCCCGACCTCTGGTTCGCCGACGATCCCGGTGATCTGGAACGGGCCAAGGTGCTGTGCGCCGACTGCCCGATCCGGGCCCAGTGCCTGACCGCGGCGCTCGACCGCGCCGAGCCGTGGGGCGTGTGGGGAGGTGAGATCGTCGAGCGTGGCTCGGTGGTCGCGCGCAAACGGCCGCGTGGTCGTCCGCGCAAGGACGTGATCGCCGCCTGAGCGCGAGGCGCGTCAGTCGTCCGGGTCGCTGAAGCCGGGGACCAGGTCGTCGGCGATCTGGCGGACCGGCACATGGGCATCCAGCTGACACGAGATGGCGACCACCGAGGCGATCACCCGCATCGGGATGGCCAGCTTCGGCGGGATGTTCATCTGCCGGGCCGCCTTGATCTGGCCGGCGGCCTTGTCCATGTCGATGGTGGCCATCCGCTGCAGCCACTTGCGGTTGTAGTGGAACACCGGGACCGACAGCGGCTCGACGTATTGCTTGAGCATGTCATCCACATCGTCGGTGGACACCCGCTCGCCCTTCTGGATGAAGCCGATCTGCTCCATCGTCGGCAACAACTTGTCGTAGTTCTTGTCCACCGCGTAGCGCAGGATCCGGCCGAGTTCGCGCGGCATGCCGCCGGGCAGCGGGGCCACCGCGCCGAAGTCGATGACGCCCATCTTGTCGCCGATCAGCATGAAGTTCCCGGGATGTGCGTCGCCGTGCATCATCTCCAGGCGGCGCGGGGCGTCGTCGGTGAGCTGGAAGAGCCGGTAGCCCATCAGGTCACGCTGGTCCTGGTTGCCGCTCTTGATGATGTGCGACAGCGGGATGCCTTCGATCCATTCGGCCACAACAACTTTCGGCGCGCTCGCCACCACGTGCGGCACGACGAAATCCGAATGGCCGTCGTAGGCCTTGGCGAACGCCCGCTGGTTGTCGGCCTCGAGCCGGTAGTCCAGTTCCATTTCGGTGCGGTCGATCAGCTCATCGACGACGCCCTGGATGTCGGCGCCGGGGGAGAGCTGCTTGAAGATGCCGACCAGACGCTTCATGGTCTTCAGGTCGGCGCGCAGGGCCTCGTCGGCCCCGGGGTACTGGATCTTGACGGCGACGTCGCGGCCGTCGGACCACACGGCGCGGTGCACCTGGCCGATGCTGGCCGAGGCGACGGGCTTGTCGTCGAAGGATTGGAAGCGGTCGCGCCACTTGGTGCCCAGCTGGCCGTCCAGCACGCGGTGCACCTTGTCGGCCGGCAGCGGCGGGGCGTCCTTCTGCAGCTTGGTGAGGGCCTCGCGGTAGGGCTTGCCGAACTGCTCGGGCACCGCGGCTTCCATCACCGACAGCGCCTGGCCGACCTTCATGGCGCCGCCCTTGAGTTCCCCGAGAACGGTGAACAACTGGTTGGCGGCCTTCTCCACGAGTTCGGCGTTGACCTCGTCCTTCGAGGCGCCGGTCAGGCGCTTGCCGAAGCCCAGCGCCGCACGTCCGGCCATGCCGCCGGCTAGTCCTGCCAGCTTCGCGTTACGGGCCACGCCACCGCGTTTGATCTCTGACACCTGACCATCATCCATGACGATGGTGTGAATGGAACCAGCGGAGTGAAACGAGCGTTGTCAGCATCGGCAGCGGGGGTGGCGGGGCCAGTGTCGGCTGGTGATCGACCCGGCCACCACGTCGAACTCCAGCGTCGCCGACAGCGTTGTCGGGGCGGGCCGGTCCGGCTGGCCGCGAATGGCCCGGATGACCTCCTCGATCTGGCCCAGTGCCAGCGCGGCGGTGGCCAGCACGGTGGCCCGGTCGGCGGTCCCGACGGTGTCGCGCAGTTGGGCGGCCACCGCCGGCCAGGCCTCGTCGTGATCGCTGCGGTGCAGGTCGACGCAGTTCAGGCAGGCCGTCGCGCCGGGGAGCACCATCGGCCCCACCAGGCCGACGCCGTCGCGGATCCGGACCGGCAGGTGCGCTACCCGTGCCTCGTGCAGCTCGCGCAGCACCCGCGGGTCGGCCACCAGCTGGTCGGTCAGCACCATCAGATCGGTATTCGCGGCGCGCACCACGACGTGCGACTGGCTGGTATGGGCGACGCGGGCGCCAGACCGCTGCAGGGACTCGGTCAGCGCTTCGGCCAGCGGGCCGCGACCGTGCACGCGGACGGCGGCGGCGCGGCTGCGCGACGGCGCGGGCGCGGCGCGGGCCACACCCGCCTTGACCAGCGCCTGGACCAGATCGGTCAGGTCCTGGTGGCCAGCGGGAGCGGCCGCGCTCAGCAGGTCCTCGACGGCGGCGCCGGTATGCATGGTGCGCAGCACGGTGGCCAGCGCGGGTGCGGTCAGCCCGGGCGGCGGCTGGATCAGCACGGCCCGGCGCGGATCCCAGCCGACCTGCACGGCCCCGTCCGGGCGCAGCAGTACCGGCATCGCCGGATCAAGCGTGTAGCGGCCCGTCATGCAACGGGACTGTGGCAGAACCTCGCGGGTGGGCGCGCTCAGCCATCCACAGGGTCGTCGCCGGAATCCTCGCGCAGCGAACGTTCCAGATCGGCGATCGCACTATCGAGATCCGAGGTGCCCCCACCGATCACCCGGTCGATGAATGCGGCGGGCTCGTCGAGGTCGGTGGCGCCGGGCAGCAGGTCGGGGTGGGCCCAGACGGCGTCGCGGCCGTCGATGCCGGCGGCGTCGGTCAGGCGCTGCCACAGCTGGGCGGCCTCGCGGAGCTTGCGTGGCCGCAGTTCCAGGCCGACCAGTGTGCCGAAGGTCTTCTCGGCTGGACCGCCGGTGGCGCGACGCCGGCGCAGCGTCTCGGCCAGCGCGGTGGCCCCCGGCAGTCGATCACCCAGTGCGGCGGTCACCACCGTCTCGACCCAGCCCTCGATGAGTGCGAGCAGCGTTTCGAGCCGCTCGAGCGCGGCCTCCTGTTCGGGGGAGGCCTTCGGCTCGAAGATGCCCTGGTTGAGCAGGTTCTCCATGGCGCTCGGGTCGGCCATGGCTGTCGGATTGAAGCCTTGGGCCAGTTCCTCGATGCCGCTCATGTCGATCGAGATGCCCCGGGCGTAGGCCTCGACGGCGCCCATCAGCTGCGACGAGAGCCACGGCACCCCGCTGAACAGCCGGTGATGTGCCGCTTCGCGGGCAGCCAGGAAGGTCATGATCTCGCTGCGGGGCTGCTCGAGCCCGGCCGAGAACTCCTCGATGGCGGTGGGCAGCAGTGCGGCGACACCCTTGGGGCCCAGCGGCAGGCCGACCTCGGTGGAGGTCAGCACCTCACGCGACAGCTGGCCCAGCGACTGCCCGAGCTGCGAGCCGAACGCCATGCCGCCCATCTGGGTGATCATCGACAGCAGCGGCCCGGCCATGCCCTTGGCCTCCTCGGGCAGCGCCGACGCCCACACCGTCGAAATCTGTTGTGCCACTGGGTCACACAGCCGCTTCCAGGTGTCCAGCGTGTTGTCGATCCAGTCGTTGGGGGTCCACGCGACCGTCTTGGACGTGCCGGCCGGCAGTGTGGTGGCGGGGTCGATCCACAGATCGGCCAGGCGGACGGCGTCGGCGATGGCGGTGACGGTGCTCTCCGGGATGGGCGCGGTGAACCCGATCGCGCTGGACGCGAGTTGGCGGGCCAGGTCGTAGTTGACGGGCCCCGCAGAAGGCCCTGTGCTCATTGCGCTGCCGGCGCCGGAGAACATCTGGCCCAGCCGGGTGAAGATCTGGCCCAGGTCGGCCATGTCGCCGGATCCGAAGCCGAACGGATCAGAGGCCGAGGGCCCGCCGGGCTCGCCATCCTTCCGCTTGTCACGGTCGGGGTCTTCTCCGGAGGAGAAGCCGAAAGGCAGGTCAGGCATGACCCCAACGGTACCGATCGCCGGGGGAGCGCGTGCGATCCCGCGTCACGCTCTCAGTGAAGTGGCCCGGCTAATGTTGCGGGCGTGAACAGGCGCAGTGCGACGGTGGCGGTGGCCCTGGTGCCGATCGTGGTGTTCGGGTTCCTGCTGGCCGCGGTCACGGTGCCGTTCGTGTCGCTGGGCCCCGGGCCGACGTTCAACACGCTGGCGGAGTACGACGGAAAACAGGTGGTCGACATCAAGGGCACCGACGTCAAGCCCACGTCGGGCAACCTGAACATGACCACGGTGTCCCAGCGCGACCAGCTGACCCTGGGTCAGGCCCTGGCGATGTGGGCGTCGGGCGATGAGCAGCTGGTGCCCCGCGATCTGGTGTATCCGCCGGACAAGAGCCGCGAGGACGTCGACAAGGCCAACGACGCGGAGTTCAAAGATTCCGAGGACAGCGCCGCCTACGCCGCGCTGGGCTACCTGAAGTACGCGCCGGCGGTGACGGTCGCCCAGGTCAACGACTCCGGCCCGGCGAAGGGCAAGCTGCAGGTCGGCGACGCCATCGACGCCGTGGACGGCAAGATGACCGCCACCCTGGACGAGTTCACCAACATCCTGAAGGCCACCAAACCCGGCCAGCAGGTGGTGCTGGATTACCGCCGCAAGAACGAGCCGGCGGGCACGGTCACCGTGACGCTGGGCTCGAACCCTGACCGCGACTACGGCTACCTGGGCGTAGCGGTGCTCAATGCGCCGTGGGCGCCGTTCAGCATCGACTTCAATCTGGCCAACATCGGCGGCCCGTCGGCCGGGTTGATGTTCAGCCTGGCCGTGGTGGACAAGCTCACCACCGGTGATCTGAACGACGGGAAGTTCGTCGCCGGCACCGGAACCATCTCGCCGGACGGCGCGGTGGGCCCGATCGGCGGGATCACCCACAAGATGAGCGCCGCCCGCGACGCCGGCGCGACGGTGTTCCTGGTGCCCGCCGAGAACTGCGATGAGGCCGTCACCGGCGATCAGGACGGCATGCGGCTGGTGAAGGTCGACACCCTGACCACGGCAGTCGACGCCCTGCACGCGCTGTCCAGCGGAGGCGACGCGCCGCACTGCTGAGCGACGCGTGCGTACAGTTGAGTGACCGTCGACCAGTGATCAGGAGTTAGCCCGTGGGGATGCGCCCTGCCGCCCGTATGCCCAAGCTGACCCGGCGCAGCCGGGTCCTCATCACCACCGCGGTGGCCGTCGTGGCGGTGCTGCTGTTCGGGCCCAAGCTGATCGACACCTACGTCAACTGGTTGTGGTTCGGCGAGTTGGGATTCCGGTCGGTGTTCACCACCGTGGTGCTCACCCGGCTGGTCATCTTCCTGGTCGTCGCGGTGGTGGTCGCGACCATCGTGTTCGCCGGGCTGGCGTTCGCCTACCGCGCCCGGCCGGTGTTCGTGCCGACCACGGGCCCGAATGATCCCGTCGCCCGGTACCGCACGGCGGTGCTGGCGCGGCTGCGGCTGATCTCCTGGGGTGTGCCGCTGGTTATCGGCGCGCTGGCCGGTCTGGTGGCCCAGAGCTACTGGGTGCGGGTGCAGCTGTTCCTGCACGGCGGTTCCTTCGGCGTCACCGATCCGCAGTTCGGCAAGGACCTCGGCTTCTACGCGTTCGAGCTGCCGTTCTTCCGGCTGGTGGTGACCATCCTGTTCGTCGCGGTGTTTCTCGCCTTCCTGGCAAACGTGGTGGCGCACTACGTCTTCGGCGGCATCCGGCTGACCGGGCGGCAGGGCGCGCTGAGCAAGCCGACCCGCATCCAGTTGGTGGTGCTCATCGGCGTGCTGGTGCTGATGAAGGTGTTCGCCTACTGGCTGGACCGCTACGAGCTGCTGTCGCACACCCGGGCCGGTAAGCCGTTCACCGGTGCCGGCTACACCGACATCAACGCCGTGCTGCCGGCCAAGCTGATCCTGATGGCCATCGCACTGATCTGCGCGGTGGCGGTGTTCTCGGCGTTGGTGCTGCGCGACCTACGCATCCCGGTGATCGGCCTGGTGCTGCTGGTGCTGAGTTCGCTGATCGTGGGCGCGGCGTGGCCGATGATCGTCGAGCAGTTCAGTGTCAAACCCAATGCGGCGCAGAAAGAATCGGAGTACATCAAACGCAGCATCCTGGCCACCCGGCAGGCCTATGGGCTGACCGACCAGTCGGTGACCTACCGCGACTGGGGCGGTAACACGCCAACCTCGGCGCAGGAGGTGGCCAATGACCGGGCCACCATCTCCAACATCCGGCTGCTGGACCCGACCATTGTCGGCCCGGCGTTCACCCAGTTCCAGCAGGGTAAGAACTTCTACAGCTTCCCCGACCAGTTGGCCATTGACCGCTATAACGGGCCCGATGACAATCTGCGCGACTTTGTGGTTGCCGCACGCGAACTCAACCCGGACCGGTTGATCGACAATCAGCGGGACTGGATCAACCGGCACACCGTCTACACCCACGGCAACGGCTTCATCGCCTCGCCGGCCAATACCGTGCGCGGAATTGCCAACGACCCCAACCAGAATGGCGGTTACCCGGAGTTCCTGTCGTCGGTGGTCGGTGCCAACGGCACGGTCGTGTCACCCGGCCCGGCGCCGCTGGATCAGCCGCGAATCTACTTCGGCCCGATCATCGCCGCGGCTGCCAACGACTACGCGATCGTCGGCAGCAACGGCGCCGACCGCGAGTACGACTACGAGACCAACACCGAGACCAAGAACTACACCTACACCGGTTCCGGTGGGGTGAAGCTGGGCAACTGGGTGGCGCGCAGCCTCTTCATGGCCAAGTTCGGTGAGCGGAACTTCTTGTTCTCCAACGTCATCGGGCCCAATAGCAAGATCCTGTTCAATCGCGATCCGTCCGAGCGCGTCAAGGCGGTGGCGCCGTGGCTGACCACCGATTCGACCGTGTACCCGGCGATCGTCAACAAGAAGATGGTGTGGATCGTCGACGGGTACACCACCCTGGACAACTACCCGTACTCGGAGCTGACCTCGCTGTCCTCGGCCACCGCGGACTCCTCCGAGGTCGCGCTGAACCGGTTGATGCCCGACAAGCAGGTGTCCTACATCCGGAACTCGGTCAAGGCCACCGTCGACGCCTACGACGGCACTGTGACGCTGTACGCCCAGGACGAATCCGACCCGGTGCTGCAGGCCTGGGAGAAGGTGTTCCCCGGCACCGTCAAGCCGCGCAGTGACATCAGCCCGGAACTGGCTGCGCACCTTCGGTATCCGGAGGATCTGTTCAAGGTGCAGCGCGCGCTGCTGGCCAAATACCACGTCGACGATCCGGTGACGTTCTTCTCGACGTCGGACTTCTGGGACGTGCCACTGGATCCCAACCCGACCGCGTCGAGCTACCAGCCGCCGTACTACATCGTGGCCAAAGACCTTGCGGCCAATGACTCTTCGGCGTCGTTCCAGTTGACCAGCGCGATGAACCGATTCCGCCGCGACTTCCTGGCGGCCTACATCAGCGCCAGTTCTGATCCGGCGACGTACGGCAAGATCACCGTGCTGACCATCCCCGGTCAGGTCAACGGGCCCAAGCTGGCGTTCAACGCGATCAGCACCGACACCGCGGTCAGCCAGGACCTCGGCGTGATCGGCCGGGACAACCAGAACCGCATCCGGTGGGGCAACCTGCTCACCCTGCCCGTGGGCGAGGGCGGTCTGCTCTACGTCGCCCCGGTGTACGCCTCGCCGGGCACCAGCGACGCCGCCTCGTCGTACCCCCGGTTGATCCGGGTGGCGATGATGTACGGCGACAAGGTGGGCTACGGCCCGACCGTGCGTGACGCCCTGGACGGCATCTTCGGCGTCGGCGCGGGGTCCACTGCCACCGGTCCGGCCCCCGCCCCGGGACAGAGCGCCCCGCCGCCCGTGAAGACCCCGCCGGCGCAGGCCACCGGGCCCGAGGTGCCCACACCGGTGGCCGCCGTGCCGCCGGGCAGCGTGACCATCTCCAACGCGAAAGCCTCGGCGCTGCAAGAGATCAAGATGGCCATGGATGCGGTGAAGCAGGCCCAGCAGAGCGGCAACTTCACGTACTACGGCGCTGCCCTGCAGCGGCTCAGTGACGCCATGACGAAGTACGACAACGCGAACTAGTTGCGTTTTGTGGTCTGGCTTGCCGGGCAGATGTGTACTTCCGTGCACATCTGAGGGTCGCGAACCGGCTCTGACCACACGATTTGGATGCCCCGTGGCGCGCCCGGTAACCTAGCGTTCACCATCGCGGGGTGGAGCAGCTCGGTAGCTCGCTGGGCTCATAACCCAGAGGTCGCAGGTTCGAATCCTGTCCCCGCTACTAGGTAGGACGGCCCTCGGACTTCGGTCTGGGGGCCGTTCTCTATACCGATGGGAACACTTCTGGGAACGTGCTTGCGTTCACAGTTCCGTGAGCCGCGCTTGCTGGCGGGATAGGACCCAGATTGCGGCTCCGCTCGCCGTGGCCCGCTCCCAGACCACCTCTTGGTGCTGGATGAAAATCTCGGCCATCGCCGATGACCGTAGGTTGCCCGAGGCCAAGCAGAATGCGGTGACTCCGGCTTCGAGCAGAGCGTCACGCTCGGCTGCGCGATAGCGGATCTTCTCGTCTTTCATCAGCACCGGCCAACCCTGTTCGCCGCACAGCGCGAGCCAGTCGACGTCCATGACTGACTCGTCCGCCGGCTTGCCGTAATGCTCCACGAGGGTCGTGAGTGTCGAGCCTGCGCTACGCAGCAGTTGTGGAACCTGCACCGCCCCGAGGCTGCGGTCTACGAAGAAGTGGGGTGATTCCACGCATGGGCTCAGTCAACTCTTCTTGTCGCGGTTGCGAATCGCATCCTCGACTTCGAGCGAGTTGAGACCGAATTCCGCTGCCACCGTGGCGATTGATTCGCCTGCGTCGAACAGTGCGAGTACGTCTTCGAGTCGTGCGCCGCCGTGGGTGAATGTTGGTTGCCCGAAGCCGCGCCGCGCATCCGCGACAACATCCGCCTGGTCGAAGCCTGGGAGGGGGATGGTGAGCGCATATCCGTCCGAACCCCACGTGATGCGCTTGAGGTAGCTCTCGACTACCTCCGGAAACACCCGCTGGTTGTGTCGGACCACGACGAGGTCACGGACGGCGTCGGCCTCCTCGCCGTCTGTACGTATTGCGTAGTCGTAAAGCACCTCGGCGCCGTCGGTGAAGAGGCGCTGTGACGCGAGAGCGTGGCCGATTCCCATTTCCTTGTTGAGCTGTTCCAGCGCCGGTCGAATTCGCTGGAGCGGGACGCCCGACTTTCGGATCGCCGTCAATGCGTAGCCTTCGGCCAGCCCGACGAAGGGGACAGAGGCGCCACGCTGGCCGGGAGTCCCCGACGCTGTGATCACCGGCTTGCCGATCACTGTGCGCCCGTTGATATGTGACTCATAGCCACGAGCCCAGGAACGGAAGGTGGACTGCGAGAGCCCGAGGTACCGGGAGGCTTCGGCGAGAGAATAGAGCGGGTCGGCAAATCGGTCGACTGCTGATGTCTCGCTCATGAGAGTGGTCACGACAATCTCCTCTCGGGCGTAAGCGGACGTCTCAATGATGCCGTGGGGTTCCCCAGAAAAAGTGGACGCGGTTAGCTTGCTTCCAGTTTGACAGTCAGGGTGTGCTCGTAGGTGATTGGTGAACGCTGCCCTATTGATGAGTGTCTGCGTTGATGATTGTAGAAGTGCATCCAATTGTCAACTGCAGCAATTAATTCGGCCTTCGTTGCGAAGGTGTGCCGGTAGTAGAACTCGTGCTTGAAGGTCGACCATAGCGATTCCGCACCACTGTTGTCCCAGCAGATCCCGGTAGCGCCCATGGAACGGCGCAATCCGTGCGTTGCGGCGGCAGCCGCCATGTCATGCGAGGTGTACTGTGTCCCGCGATCACTATGCAGCACAACATCTTTCACCTGGCCGCCGCGGGTGAAAACCGCTCGGTCCACCGCGGTCGTTACCAGTTCGGTGCGCATATGGTCATCCACGGCCCAGCCCAACACCCGGCGGGAATGCTCGTCGCGGATTGCGCACAAGAACATGTCACCCTCACCGCAGCTCAGGTAGGTGATGTCCGAGGACCACACCGCATCGATACGACCCCGGTCAAAGCGGCGCCCCACCAGATCCGGCGGGAACGATGCGCAGGGATCAACAACCGTGGTGGTCTTGAACGACCGCGGACTGATGCCCTCGATGCCCAGCTCAGCCATGATCTTGGCCACCGTGTTGTGCGAGACCCGCTCCCCGGCATCGTGCAGATCGGCGGTGATCCTGGGGGACCCGTAGGTGCCCTGGGAATCCTTGTGGTGAGTGAGGATCTTGACTTCCAGGTCCCGGCGGCGCTGAACCGCCGGCGTGGGCTCACCACCACGCAGGCGGTCGCGATGCTTGTAATAGCCCGAGGTGGACACACCCAGCAACTGAGCCATCCTGGTGACGTCGTGGGAGGCGCACTCCGCGGCGATGAGTTCGAATTGACTCACTTTAGATGCTTGCCCGCAAAGTACGCCGACGCTTTTTCCAGGAAAGCTATATCCTTCGCCTGCTCGGCCACCTTGGCTCGAAGCCGAACCAACTCGGCCCGCTCATCGACTGAAAGCTGTTTATCACCACCAGGATCCCGGACACGACCGCCGGCCGCGGCGGCCATCCGGCGTCGCTCATCAGCCACCCACTTATGCAGCTGGTTCTCATGTACATTCAACTCGACAGCAACCTCGGCCACCCGCCGATTCCCATCGATCACCCGATGCGCGGCCTCCACCCGATACTCCGGAGTAAACGAACGCCGACGACCAGACATACGAACATCCTTACCACGGGACCACCGTCCCGCTATCTCAGATGTCCACTACTTCTGGGGAACCTCACCGCAGGGTGCCGACTCAATGGGCTTGGACCCGCACTCGCCGTAACCGGGAGCCAGCGGCATCAGCGCTGTGGCTGCTGCATGGCAAGGTAAGGCCTGTACTGCTGCTGAGCGGCGGTGACCGGCGGGCACCACTCTGCCTTCCAACTTGGCCGACGCCCGGGCGGACCCGCCTCCCGCTCTTCTTGACGGCAGCCTTGGACACCACCACCTTCTTGGGTGTCTGGCTGCGTCACGGTGCTTCCATCGAACATCGGCTCTACAGGCCACCGTAAGCGACCCGGTACCGACGATGACCACGACGTTTCTGCTGTCCGGTGTCCCAGAGAGGCTCAGGTGCACCATTTCTATCGGACCGTCTTGCGTGGGTCCGGAAAGCCCATCGTCGTGTAACCGGGCGCGCGCTTCTTCAGCGAGGACGCAATGACGGGGGTGAGTTCGTCGTGGTAGTCATGCACCGTCGCGGTGGTCTTACCGAGATAGGGTCGGGTGACGCGACCGACGTATTGCACGAGACGGTTCTTGAAGGTGATCGGCGCGGCCAGGAACAGCGTGTCGAGGGCGGGGCAATCGAAGCCTTCCCCGATGAACGAACTGGTGCCGACAATCAGCAGCGGATTCGAATCAGGCGCGTGGCTGGCGAGTTGCTCGGTGATTTGGCGGCGCTCTCGTGCTTTCATGCCGCCGGTGAGGACGGTGACCGCTTTTCCGGCAGCTTGAAGCCGTTCGGTGATGGCGTTGAGGTGGTCCACCCAGGTGGTGAGTACGAGGATGTTCGCTCCGGTTTCCGCTGCGGTCAGCACGTCGCCGACGATCTGGTCGAGCCGTCCCTCGTCGGCCACTAACGATCGATAGATTTCGGCCATTCCGCCCGGTGCGGTTGGGTCGGCGTCGCCGGGATACTGGAAGCCGGTCACGTGCAGGTGCAGGACTGGGTGAGGTGTCAGCAACTCGGTGCCGTCGACGGGGAGTTGTCCGGTGCTGGGCCGGTCGATCACGACGTGGTGGGATCCAAGTTGGTGATAGATCAGATCCTCGAGCCCGTCTCGACGTTCCGGGGTGGCGGTCAGACCGAGCCAGTACCTCGCCGGGATGCGACTCAGGACGCCGAAGAATGCGCTTGCGGCAACGTGGTGGCATTCATCGACGATCACGAATCCGTAATTGGCGGTGATGGTTTCGACGTTGTCGCGGCGGGCGAGCGTTGGCAGGAGTGCGATATCGAGGATGCCGGTGGTCTTTGATCGTCCGCCGCCGATCTGGCCGCATGTGAAGCCGAGGTGGCTGCTGATCCGATCACGCCATTGATCGGCCAGAGCCTTGCGGTCGACCAGGATCAGCGTCGCTGTGGCTCGTGATTCGATGGCCGCGCAGGCGATTACGGTCTTACCGGTGCCTGGGGGTGCGACGAGCACGCTTGCGTCGTGGGTGAGGAGTTGGTCCGGGGCAGCGGCTTGGGCGGGACGCAGTGGGGTCTTCAGGGTGAACTCGTGGGGTTCGCCGGCGACGCGTTGGTCGTCAACGCGGAGCGTGCTTTCGGCCGATTCGACGAGTTCGGTCAGTAGGGAATGCAGTCCACGCGGCAGGACCAGATCACCATCAGAAGTTTCGTCATAGCTGTAGAGGAACCGTGGCGTGTCCCAGGTGCTGCGGCGGGCACGTTGGCGCACATCGAACTCGGGGTTGCGTATGGACGCGGCGTGTTTGACCGCTGAGATCATCGCCGGGCCAAGATCGTTCGCAGTCAACGTGATCCGAGAGGCAAGGTGTGCGCGGACGATTGCCGCTGGTCGTGGGACGATGCGTGACGACGTTGGTAGTTGCAGCCGGCGCACGTTGTGGCCGATCTGCGGGTCGGGAAGCCGGCGCGCCAGCACGGCCACATCTTTGGTGGACAAACGGGCGATGCTCGACAGATAGGCCCACTGATCCTCAAATGGTTCGAGGGTGGCCGGGTCGAGGAACACGGTGGTGCCGTGTTGTCGGCGTTTGCCATTCAACGGTGCGGCGATGAGATTGCCCACCCCTCGTCCGGTGTGGCCGTCTTGGGAAGGAAACAATCGGTCGTAGCTGCTCAAGTGCATGCTGCCGCGCAGGCGGAATGCCTCACTCAGCAGACTTGTAGCCATGCTTCGGGCAACCGATGCCGAGACGGCATGAGCGAAGAAGATCCATACGTGGGCGCCTCTGCCAGATTGTGAGACTTCCAGCGCAGCGGGAATCTCATGGGAGCGAGCGGCTTTCATGTATGCCAGGGCATCGAGCATCGCTGCCTCTTTGTCGAAATCTGCGGCGATCCACCAGCAGGCGTCGTCATCGCCGAGTGGGTACAGGCCGATGTGGGCGTCGCCGCGTAGGTGGGCGTCAACGACTTCTGGGGTCAGCGGTAGGTAGGGGGCATCAGCCCGGTTCATCCCCTTACGCCAATATCCTTTGATGGCCGGCATCCAGCCCGAGCGGCCATCGCGTCGGTTCTCCCAGCGCACCGCGTAAATGTCGGCGCGGCAACGGAACAGATCGATGAAGAACCGTACCTTGTCGGCGGAGTTAGAGCCCATGGTCACCGGTGAGGCCGGTGCTCCCGTCAGCGTCGCCTGGTCGCTCGCCGCGGCACGAGCCTGCTCTTCGCTCAATCGGAGCAGACGACGCAGGCGCGCATTGTCGGCACGCAATGTGTCCAACTCGCCGGGGAACTTCTCGACATCGCTAACGATCAGGACTCCTTGGACTCCGCTACCTGGCACCGCGGATGAGTTCGACGGCTTCGAACATCGCGTAACGCGCCATGAGTTGATCGAGAATCTCGTCCACGGTGGAGGACGGTCGGATGAATCTGGAGGACATGGCGATCACCGCCTGATGGGCGACGTCGGGGGACACCGAGACGGTGTCGGCGGCGAACTGCGCAGGCGAAATGACGTTCAGAGACGTGGGGATCTGTTGCAAGGGAAAGTCTTTCAGGTTGCTTGTGACGATTGCGTCGGCCCCTCCAACCAGCGCCGCCGCGACCACGTGTTCATCGTCGACGTCTGGCAGTCCAAATGTGCCGTCCAGGCTTTCCCACTTCGTCACAACGGCATCGTCGAACGCTGAACTCATCTGATCGACGAGGCGTTGGGCGCTCTGCTTTGCCGGGCCTGGGTTGTGACCACGGGCTACGAGCTTCTGTGCTTCGTGGTAACGCAATTCGTCGAGGATTGCGCTGGACCACAAGGGCCGATACAGGCCCTCGATTGCTAACGACAGCAGGAAGTCGCGTTGCAGGCTGGGCCACAGCACTGAGGTGTCCAACAGGGCGGCGAACATTAACGGATTTCTGTCAGCCTGTTGGGGCCTTGGTCCGGCGCTGTTCGGCGACGACTCGGCGCGCTTCACGTAGCCGCTGGAGAACGATCTCGGGATCGTCGTCTGCATCGACGTCGACTGTGGTGGCCGCCAGTGCTTCGTACTGGCGATTGCGCCGTTGCTCGCGATACGCCAGAACGTCGTCGAGCAGCAGCCGGTGGCGATTGCCGATCCGCTCAGCGGGCAACGTGTCGTCGGTGATCAGGCGGACCACGGTGGGGCGGCTGACCCCGAGCAGGTCGGCGGCCTGCTGGGTGGTCAATTTCATCGTCTGCGGCGCGATGGTGACCGCCTTCCCGGCATGCAGTGCCGCGACGATCTTGGTCAAGGCTTCGTGGACGGAGCGCGGCAACTCGATGCGGTCATGCTCATCCACCCCCACTAGGGCGTAGCTGGGTGATGCCGCCCTACCCCGGATGCGTTCGTGGCTGGCGAGGAAACCGACGACCGAGGCCAGCTCGGCGGGATTTTCCGGGATGACGGTGACTGCCTCGGTAGCTTCGGCGTTCATGTCAGATCCTATCTGAACTATCCAAAATTATTTTCGGAACGTTCGAATAATACCTCAGATTGGAGATGCTGTGGAGTCTGGCAAATTCTCTGGCCAAGTAAGCCCGCTGTCACTCAACCTGAATCCACCGATCAGTTTCCCTGAGCGGATCTACCATCGAACAGGAAGCGTCATGAGTGCTATTCCAACTTCTGAAGCAATCGCGCTAGCCCTCACGGTTATCGACGATCAAGTCCATGGCCGGTGGGCTGCGATTACCCAGCGCTTCGATGAGACGATGCGGGCGGAACTCACAGAGGAAGAGCTCGCGAAGGGGTGGGCGTACCTTGCGAAGACGGCCCAGGTCTATAAGGCACACGGAGAGCCAGTAGTGCATCGCGATCCCGATCGCGACCTCACCATCACCAACACACCACTGGCCTTCGAGGGCGGCGAGTACGTCGCTCGCGTCGTCTTTCGCGACGATAGAACGATCGCCGGGCTCTTCATCCTCGATGCTGATCCAGCCGGCGGCAGCGACGCCGGATCGCCTGCCACCTGAATTGAGAGCTGACGGCACCGCCCGACGGCGGCTCGAACGCATCGTCGCTGTCAATCGGAGTGGAAGTCAGTCAACGCTCCCAACGTCAGGGGCCGAAAGCAGCTAGGCCTAAGTTAAGTCGATTTTCGGGGTGTTTTGTGGCGTTGTGCTGGGGTTTTGATGTTTCGGGTGCTGGTTTTTCTGTCGACGCTGGTTTCAGGTGAGGGTCAGCGGGATAGGGGCGCCCAGATGTTGGAAGATGCGCCGTTGTAGGTCGGTTGGCTCGCCCAAGCTGGTGATGGTCGGGCCGTTGGTGCCGTAG
>RRZU013443177.1_pt1 | contig 63785 bp, 71 predicted proteins | sample 2165561 | NCBI WGS metagenome assembly RRZU01 (sample SAMN10456909, study PRJNA506462) | wastewater metagenome | isolation source: wastewater sludge | place: USA: Moscow, Idaho
CTGCGGGACGGACCGGAACCCCAAGGCGCCGGGCGCGGCCCTCAGCGAATGTCGTCCATGCTGCGGATCACCTTGCCCAGCAGGCCGTAATCCAGAGCCTCCTGCGTGTTCAGCCAGAAATCACGCTGGGTATCACGCTCGATCCGCTCAAGGCTTTGGCCGGTGGCGTCGGCAAAGATCTGGTTCAGCCGGTCGCGCATCTGGCGCACCTGCTCGGCCTGGATCATCATGTCGGTCGAGGTGCCGCCGATCCCGCCCGACGGCTGGTGGATCAGGAAGCGGGTGTTGGGCAGGCAGTAGCGGTTTTCGCGTTCGGCGCCGACAAAGATCAGCGCGCCCGCCGAAGCCACCCAGCCCGAGCCGATGGTGCGCACGGTCGGACGGATGAACTTCATCACGTCATGGATCATGTCGCCCGATTCCACATGCCCCCCGGGCGACGAGATCAGCATGTTGATCGGCTTGTCGCTGTCCTCGGCCAGGGCCAGAAGATGCGCGACGGTGCGCTGCGCCAGCTTGTCGTTGATGGCGCCGGCGACGATTACCGTGCGGGATTTGAAATACAGCTTGCCGATCTTGTCCCCATCGGGAAGGCCAAGCCCCTCATCCTTGGGCGCGTCCTGACGGCTGGGTTCGTCGTCGTCGTCATCGTCATCGTCGTCCAAATGGAAATGCTTCGCCATAAACGGTCCTTTCAGGTTGACGGCGGAAACGGTCGCCCGTCCCCGCCGTCCTTTTAACTAAGCAGCCCTTTACGATCAGTAAAGGACGACCGAGCGGATCGACTCGCCCGAATGCATCAGGTCGAAGCCCTTGTTGATATCCTCAAGCCGCAGGGTGTGGGTGATCATCGGGTCGATCTCGATCTTGCCGTCCATGTACCAGTCGACGATCGTCGGCACGTCGGTGCGCCCGCGCGCGCCGCCAAAGGCCGAGCCCTTCCAGACGCGGCCGGTGACAAGCTGGAACGGACGGGTGCTGATTTCCGCCCCCGCCGGCGCCACGCCGATGACGATGGACTGGCCCCAGCCGCGATGGGTGCATTCCAGCGCCTGCCGCATGACATTGACGTTGCCGGTGCAGTCGAAGCTGTAATCCGCGCCGCCGATCTGGTCGAAGGGCGTCTTGGTCAGGTTGACGATCTCCTGCACCACATTGTCGGTGTTCTTGGGGTTGATGAAGTGGGTCATGCCAAAGCGTTCGGCCATGGGCTTCTTGTCGTCGTTCAGGTCGACGCCGATGATCATGTCGGCGCCCGCAAGGCGCAGGCCCTGGATGACGTTCAGCCCGATGCCGCCCAGACCGAAGACGACCGCTTTCGCGCCGATCTCGACCTTGGCCGTGTTGATGACGGCGCCGATGCCGGTGGTGACACCGCAGCCGATATAGCAGATCTTGTCGAAGGGCGCGTCCTCACGCACCTTCGCCACGGCGATTTCCGGCAGCACGGTGAAATTCGAGAAGGTCGAGCAGCCCATGTAATGATGGATCGGCGTGCCATCCAGCATGCTGAACCGGCTGGTGCCGTCCGGCATCAGACCCTGCCCCTGCGTGGCGCGGATCGCGGTGCAAAGGTTGGTCTTGCGCGACAGGCACGACGGGCACTGGCGACATTCGGGGGTGTAAAGCGGGATGACGTGATCGCCCGGCTTCACGGTGGTGACGCCGGGGCCGACCTCGACCACCACGCCCGCGCCCTCATGGCCCAGAATGGCGGGGAACAGCCCTTCGGGGTCGGCGCCCGAGCGGGTGAAGTCGTCGGTATGGCAGATGCCGGTGGCCTTGATCTCGACCATGACCTCGCCGGCCTTCGGGCCCTCGAGATTGACCTCCATGATCTCCAGCGGCTTGCCGGCCTCAAGGGCGACGGCGGCGCGTGTTCTCATGTGCTGTTCTCCTTAGCTGGTGGCCGACTGGCCTTGGTCCTGTAATTTTCTCATGCCTGCGGGGGCCGGAAAACCGGCCCCTAGCTGTGCCTTTCCAGGCGGCATGGTCAAGCCGGCAATGCGCCCGAACGCTTGGCGATATGCGTCGCGATGGCGTCCATCAAGGGCGGCGACAGCGCGTCATAGGGTTCCAGCCCCAATTCGTGCAGCCGGGCGCGGATGCCGCCCATGCGCGACGGGTCGACCCCCGATTCGATGACCGAGCTGACGAAGGCCGCAAATTCCGGCGCCGACCAGCCGTCTTCATCCGACAGTTCGGTATGGACGAAGTCGAGGCCATAGAACGGATGGTCCTTGTTCTCGATCCGGCCATACATGTGAACGCCGCAATCGCGGCAGCGATGGCGCTGGATCGGGGCGTCGCGGTTCACCACCTCAAGCTTTTCGGCGCCCGAAAGCACCTCGATCGCGTCGCGACCGACAACGGCGACCTGGCTGAAAACCGCGCCATCGGGCTTCCAGCACTTGGTGCAGCCGCAGACGTGGTTATGCGCGGTCTGGGCCTTGACGGCGACGCGGACCGGGTTGCTGCTGCAATGACATTGCAGCGTGCCGCCGGAAAAGCCCGCCTTGCCCGGCTTGACGCCGTTATCGACGGCGGGGTGAATTTTCACCCCGGATGTATCTGCCATGGCCATACCTCCTCATAGACGGCTGATGACGCAAGGTTCGCGCCGGGCCGCAGGGCAGGCAAGTGGGCAAAAGGTTGTATTGACGGCGGCTTAGCGCTCGGGGCGGGTAACAAGCCAGGTGCTGATGACGGCGCAGGCCAGCGCCTGCACGGCGATGATGCGCGGATCGAGCCCCAGCCAGATCGCCCAGCCGACGCCCGCGGCCATCGCCAGCACCGCCCAGATCTTGGCGCCGCGCCCGATCACGCCGCGCTTGCGATAGGCGCGGATCTGCGGTCCGAACTGGGGGTTGCGCATGATTTTTGCCGCCATGCGCGGCGACGAGCGCGCAAAGGCGAACACCGCCAGCAGCAGGAAAGGCACCGTTGGCATGACCGGCAGGAACAGCCCGACCGCACCCAGAATCGCCGCGATCCAGCCAAGGATCAACCAGAACAACCGCATCTTAATCCGCCAGCTCCCGCAGGATTGCATTCAGCACCGGCCGCCCGGCTTCGGTCGCCGCCAGCCGCGCGCCGTCCCGCGTGACCAGCCCCAGCCCCACCAGATCGGCGACGCGAGCCTGCGGCAATTCCGCGCCATGGGCAAGATAGCGCGCCGTATCCATGCCCTCGGTCAGGCGCATGGACATCAGCAGATATTCAAGCGCGCGATCGGACAGCGTCAGCACCTCGCGCAGGCTGTCGCCGCTGCCCCGCGCCTCGACCGCGGCCAGCCATTCGCCGGGGGCGCGGAACGCCTCGGTCGCCCAGCGGCCGGTCGGCAGGCTCAGGCGACCATGCGCGCCCGGCCCGACCGCCGCCCAGTCGCCTTGCCGCCAATAGATCAGGTTATGACGGCTTTCCGCGCCCGGCCGCGCGTGGTTCGAGATCTCATAGGCGGGCATCCCGGCGGCGGCGCAGATCTCCTGCGTGTCCTGATACATGTCCGCCGACAGATCGTCGTCGGGCAGGCCCTTCAGGCCGCCTTTTGCGTGGCGCGCACCGAAGGCGGTCCCCGGCTCGATGGTCAGTTGATAGGCGGAAAGGTGGTCGACGGCCATGGCCAGCGCCTGCGACAGTTCGCGGCGCCAATGGGCGCGGTCCTGATCCTGCCGGGCATAGATCAGATCGAAGCTGACGCGCGTGAAACAATCCCGGGCGATATCGAAGGCGGCGCGCGCCTCGGCCACGGAATGCATCCGGCCCAGACGGCGCAGATCGTCGTCATTGAGCGCCTGCACCCCCATCGAGACGCGGTTCACCCCGCCTTCGGCAAAGGCGCGGAAGCGGCCCGTCTCGACGCTGGTCGGATTGGCCTCAAGCGTGATTTCGATGTCATTGGCAAAGGGCCACGCCTCGCGCGCGGCCGCGATCACGCCGGCGACGGTGTCGGGCGTCATCAGGCTGGGCGTGCCGCCACCAAAGAAGATGCTGTTCAGCACCCGGCCCGGCAGTTCGGTGCCCAGCCGGGCGATCTCGGCGCGATAGGCGGCCAGCCAGCGCGGCTGGTCGATGGCCGCCGCGACATGGCTGTTGAAGTCGCAATAGGGGCATTTCGCGGCGCAGAACGGCCAATGGACGTAAAGCGCAAAGCCGCCGGCCCGCCAGTCGTCGGTCAGGGCGGCGGTGGCAGGCTGGTCGGGCATCATTCCCTGAACGCGGTGACTTCGATTTCGACCTTCATTTCGGGTCGGATCAGCCCGGCTACAACCATCGTCGCGGCTGGTAACGCATCTTTCATCGCCTCGGCCAGCACCGGGGCGATGTCATCGACCAGCGCGGCGTCAGTAATGGTGTATTGCACCCGCACGATATCGGCGGGCGCAAAGCCCGCATCCGCCAGCGTGGCGAAGATGGTGGCAAAGGCATTTCGCGCCTGTTCGGCGGCGCTGTCGGGCATCGCCATCGCCGCATAATTGTATCCGGTGGTGCCCGAGACGAAGCACCACGGACCCTTGACCACCGCCCGGCTGTAACCCAGCGCGGTTCCAAAGGGCGACCCGGTCGAGATCCTACGCAAATGCCGCCTCCAGCTTCTGGAAGGCACGGGCGCGGTGGCTGATGGCGTTCTTTTCCGCCGGGTCCATTTCGGCATAGGTGACGTCATGGCCATCGGGGACGAAGATCGGGTCATAGCCGTGACCGCCCTGCCCCCGCGGCGGCCAGACCAGACGGCCCGGCGCGACGCCCTCGAAGATCTCCTCGTGCCCGTCGGGCCACATCAGGATCAGCGTCGAGCGGAACTGCGCGGTGCGCGGCTCGGCCACGCCACGCGCGTCAAGCTCGTTCCAGGTGCGGGTCATGGCGTGCAGGAAGTCGCGGCCATTCGGGGTTTCGGCCCAGTCGGCGGTATAGACGCCGGGCGCACCGTCCAGCCCGTCGACGGAAATGCCGCTGTCATCGGCCAGCACCGGCAGCCCGGTCGCCAGCATGGCGGCGCGGGCCTTGATGCGGGCATTGCCGACAAAGCTCGACTCGGTCTCGGCCGGCTCGGCCAGACCCATTTCACCGGCCGAGGTGACCTCGATCCCGTGCGGGGCCATCATGGCACGGATTTCCTCAAGCTTGCCGGCATTGTGGGTCGCCACCAGCAGACGCTTTTCGGTGAGCTTTCTCATACCAGCGCCTCGTTCTGGGCGCGGACCAGTTCGGCGATCCCGCCCTCGGCCAGGTCCAGAAGCTGGGTCATCTCGGCGCGCGAGAAGGTCGCGCCCTCGGCCGACATCTGCACCTCGATCAGGCGGCCGGTGCCGGTCATGATGAAGTTGCCGTCGGTGCCGGCCTCGCTGTCCTCGGCATAGTCGAGGTCAAGGACCGGCTGACCGGCATAGATGCCGCAGGACACGGCGGCGACATTGGCCATGATCGGGTCGGTCGAGATGATGCCCGCCTTCAGAAGCTTGTTCACCGCCAGACGCAGTGCCACCCAGCCGCCGGTGATCGAGGCGCAGCGCGTGCCGCCATCGGCCTGAATGACGTCGCAATCGATGACGATCTGGCGTTCGCCCAACGCACGGCGGTCGATGCCGGCGCGCAGGGCGCGGCCGATCAGGCGCTGGATTTCCTGCGTGCGGCCCGATTGCTTGCCCGCCGCGGCCTCACGCCGGTTGCGGGTGTTGGTGGCGCGCGGCAACATGCCGTATTCCGCCGTCACCCAGCCCTGCCCCGAGCCTTTCAGGAAGGGCGGCGCCTTGTCCTCGATGCTGGCGCTGCACAGCACGCGCGTATCGCCGCATGCGATCAGGCAAGAGCCCTCGGCATGGCGCATGACGCCCGTTTCGATTGAAATCGGTCGCATATCGCTTAAATTCCGACCTGAGGGGCGCATCATTCATTCCTTTCCGGGGTTTTGCGGTCCAGATACAGGTGCAAGCCCCCGTTCCGCAACCCGAGAGTGCCCCGACCGCCACCCATGTCCGACAAAGCCCTGCTTTCCGATCTGAACGACCGCTCTCGCGAGGTATTCCGCCGCGTGGTCGAAAGCTATCTGTCCACGGGTGAGCCGGTCGGCTCGCGCACGTTGACGCGCGACATGACCGAAAAGGTCAGCGCCGCCACCATCCGCAACGTGATGCAGGATCTTGAGTATCTGGGCCTGCTGGACCATCCGCATGTCTCGGCCGGACGGATGCCGACGCAACTGGGGCTGCGGCTGTTCGTGGACGGGCTGATGGAGGCCGGCCCCGTCTCGGCCAGCGACCGCGAGATGATCGAGGAGACGCTGGGCAAGGACCGCGGCGATACCGGCGCCATGCTGGACCGGGTCAGCACGGCGCTGTCGGCGCTGACCAACGGCGCCTCGCTGGTGCTGATGCCCAAGCAAGAGGCGCCGCTGCGCCATATCGAATTCGTCGGCCTTGCGCCGGACCGGGCGCTGGTGGTGCTGGTCTTTGCCGATGGCCGGGTCGAGAACCGGGTCTTTACCCCGCCGCCCGGCCATACCGCCAGTTCCATGCGCGAAGCGGCGAATTTCCTTAATGCGATGGCCGAAGGCGGCACGCTGGCCGATCTGCGCAGCCGGATCGCGACCGAGGTCAATGCCGCGCGTCGGCAGCTTGACGACGTTGCCGCGGCGCTGATCTCGGCCGGGCTGGCAATGTGGGACGGCGAAAGCAACGACCGGCTGATCGTGCGCGGCCGCGCAAACCTGCTGGAGCAGGAACTGGCCGATCTGGACCGTATCCGCACGCTGTTTGACGACCTTGAGCGCAAGCGCGATATTGCGGAATTTCTGGAACTGACCGAACAGGGCGAAGGGGTGCGAATTTTCATCGGCTCCGAGAACAAGCTTTTTTCGCTTTCGGGTTCCTCTCTGGTGGTTTCACCCTATATGAATGCCGACCGAAAGATTGTAGGCGCGGTTGGCGTCATTGGTCCGACGCGACTCAATTACGGGCGCATCGTGCCAATCGTCGACTATACCGCGCAGCTTGTCGGCCGGATGATCTCTGGCCGGAAAGGATGAGGACATGACCATGAACAACCCGAACGGCGGACCGCTGGATGACGAGGAATTCATCGACCCGCTGGCCGACGACGCCGCTTCGCCCGAAGTCGAAGCGATCATCGCCGAGCGGGACGAATATCGCGACCGCTTCATGCGCGCCCTGGCCGATGCGGAAAACGCCCGCAAGCGCGCCGACAAGGAGCGCCGCGACGCCGAACAATATGGCGGCTCGCGCCTGGCCCGCGACCTGCTGCCGGTCTATGACGCGCTGAGCCGGGCGCTGGATACGGCTGGCGACGAACAGCGGGCCGCCGCATCTGCGCTGATCGAAGGCGTCGAGCTGACCCTGCGCGAGCTGAAGAATGTCTTTGCAAAGCACGGCATTACCGTGATCACCCCCGCGCTTGGCGAGAAGTTCGACCCGCAGCGCCACGAGGCCATGTTCGAGGCGCCGGTTCCGGGCACGATCGCCGGCAATATCATCCAGGTCATGGATAACGGTTTCATGCTGCACGACCGGCTGCTGCGTCCAGCCAAGGTCGGCGTCAGCTCGATGCCGGCAAGCTGAGTATCCCCACAGTTCTGGAAATGAGAAACCCCGGGGGCCACCCGGGGTTTTTTATTCCATAGCTTGTATATTTGATCGGTTTAACCACCAGATGCGGTGTCAGTTTCCGGCCAGGATCCCGCAAAGCCGGTCAAGCTGATCAAGGTCGCGATAGGTAATGACCAACTGGCCGCCATCCTGCCCCGCGTGATTGATCGCCACCTTCATCTTCAGATGCGCGGTCAGATCGCCCTCCAGCGCGCGGGTATCGGCGTCTTTTTCAGCACGCGGACGGGCCGGTTTCGCAACTTTCGCTTCGGCCTGACGACGAACCAGTTCCTCGGTCTCGCGCACCGAAAGGCCCTTTTCGATAACCTTTCGCGCCAATTCAACGGCGTTTGGCGCGGTAATCAGGGCGCGCGCGTGGCCGGCGGACAGCTTCCCCTCCTTAAGCCAGGCCTGAACCTGTTCCGGCAGGTTCAGCAGACGCAGCAGGTTGGCGATATGGCTGCGGCTTTTGTTCAGCGCATCGGCCAGTTTCTCCTGCGTATGGCCAAAGCGGTCCATAAGCTGGCGATAGGACGCGGCTTCCTCGATGGCGTTCAGGTCGGCGCGCTGGATGTTTTCGACAATCGCGACCTCCAGCACCTCGGTGTCCGAAAGGTCGCGAACGATGACCGGCACTTCATGCAATTGTGCGATCTGCGCCGCGCGCCAACGGCGTTCGCCGGCGACGATCTGGAACAAGCCGCGGTCGCTCGGATGCGGACGGACGATCAGCGGCTGCAACATGCCGCGGCTTTTCAAAGAGGCCGCCAGTTCCTGAAGTGCCTCGGGCGCGAAATGGCGCCGGGGCTGGTCGGGATTGGGCGTCAACTGCTCAACCGGCAGAATCTGGCGCGGCGCCGGACGTTCGGACGGGATCAGGTCCACGTCCGCCATCAGCGCGGAAAGCCCACGGCCAAGTCCTCGTTTTTCCAGTTTGTTATCGGACATGTTTTTCCCCTAGGCGGCGACGGATTGACGGGCAAGAAATTCTTTCGCCAGCTCGCGATATGCGGCGCTGCCTTTGGAGCTGGAGTCGTATTGCAGCACCGGCATGGCATGTGACGGCGCCTCCGACAGGCGGACATTGCGCGGGATCACCGTCTGATAAACCAGCCCGGACAAGGTGTTGCGGGCGTCGGCCTCGACCTGCTGCGAAAGATTGTTGCGGTTGTCGGCCATGGTCAGCAGCACCCCCTCGATCCGAAGATCGGGATTGGCGGTCTGACGCACCTCGCGCACGGTCATCAGAAGCTGCGAAAGCCCCTCAAGCGCATAGAATTCGGCCTGAAGCGGCACCAGCACGCTATCCGCGGCAACCATTGCGTTCAGCGTCAGCAGGCCAAGCGCCGGGGGACAGTCGATCAGGATATAGTCGATACCGGTTTGCCCCGCCAGCTTCCGGCGCAAAAGCTGGGTTCGGCCGGGACGGTTGGCGAGCTGAAAATCGGCCGAGGACAGATCGCTGTTCGACGGCACGATGCGCAGATTGGCGATAGCGGTCGGCTGCAGGGATTCGGCCAGATCCTGCTCACCCGCCAGCAGATCATATGAGGTCAGCTTGCGCGCCTCGGGCGGAACGCCAAGCCCGGTCGAGGCATTGCCTTGCGGGTCAAGGTCGATAACGACGACATCGTGCCCCTGTTCGGCAAGTGCCGCGCCCAGATTGATTGCGGTGGTGGTCTTGCCGACGCCGCCTTTCTGGTTCGCGACGGCAATGACTCTTGTCTCAGACATGACTAATCCCCGGAATTTCCAGGATGGCGGCGTCAGAATCGGTTTTGCTTGAATGTGTTTTCAGGTCGAACGACCATTCGCGCCGCGCCTCGGCCACCTCATCCTGCCAATTTCGACCCTTCATCAGCCAAGCGGTTCCTGATGGGCTGAGGTGTCGGTCCACATATGACATGAGCTGAGGAAGCGATGCAAGCGCGCGGGCACTGACATTAGCGGCATCCAGCCGATCGACAGCCTCAATCCGCTTCGGGATCACCGAGACGTTCTTCAGCGACAGTTCGCGACTGACAGAACGCAGGAAGCTGCATTTACGCTGGTCGCTTTCGATCAGCGTAACGTCCAGATCCGGGCGGCAGATTGCAACGACCATGCCCGGAAAACCGCCGCCACTACCCAGATCAACCCATTTTCCCTGCGCATCTGCGGCGAAATCGACCAATGCCCGACTATCGGCGATATGGCGCGATTCGATCTGATCCAGCGTCGTTGGCGACACCAGGTTGATGGCGACATTCCATTTTCGCAACATGGCCGCGTAGTCAGCCAACGCCGCTGTTTCACGTGAAACATCGCTCATGCGGAACGACGCTTTCCGGCCTTGATGACGGCAAGAATCAGCGTCAACGCCGCCGGTGTCATGCCCTCAATGACTGACGCCGCTGCAACCGTTGCTGGCTTCAACTTGTTCAGCTTGAATTTCAGCTCATTCGACAAGCCAGACAGTGCGTCGTAATCGAAGTCGGCGGGAATCGCCACCGCCTCTTCCTTGCGCAGAAGCGCGGCATCCTTGGCCTGGCGATCTGTATATTGATGATAGAGAGCATCAATCGACAACTGGCCGATCGTCTGATCATCGAATTTAGCCATCTCGGGAGCCAGCGACAAAACAGACTCGCGCGCGATATCGTGCTGCGCCAGCAATGCGAACAGGCTTCGACGAGTGCCATCTTGCCGCACGTCAATGCCGCTGTTTGCCAGCTCAGTCGGGGTAAACGTCGTCGCTTCCGCTTGCTGTCTGGCCGTCCGATAGCGCGTCATTTTGTCGGAAAATACAGCGGCCCGCTCTGCCCCGATACACCCCAGGTCCATGCCCATGGGCGTCAGACGCTGATCGGCGTTGTCCGCGCGCAGCGACAGCCGAAACTCGGCGCGAGATGTGAACATGCGATAAGGCTCACTGACGCCCCGGGTGATCAGGTCGTCAATCATGACGCCAATATAGCTTTGCGACCGGCTGAAATGCAGCGGTGCCCTGCCCTGCGCGCGCAGCGCCGCATTCAACCCGGCAACGAGACCCTGCGCTGCTGCCTCCTCATATCCCGTCGTACCGTTGATCTGCCCGGCAAGGAACAGGCCGCCAAGGGACTTTACCTCAAGTGACGGGGATAACGCGCGCGGATCGACATAGTCATATTCGACAGCATAGCCGGGCTGCGCAATCTCAGCCCGTTCCAGTCCCCTGATCGAACGAACATAATCAAGCTGAACATCCTCAGGCAGCGAGGTCGAGATGCCGTTCGGATAAACCAGTTCGCTATCAAGTCCTTCAGGTTCAAGAAAAATCTGGTGCGAGGTCTTGTCGGCGAAACGAACGACCTTATCCTCGATGGACGGGCAATAACGTGGACCTATCCCGTCGATCCGCCCTCCATACATCGCTGACCGCCCAAGATTGTCACGAATGATGCGATGCGTCTCATCATTGGTGTAGGTGATCGCACAACTCACCTGCGCTGCCTCAGGCGCGAAATTCAGATAGGAAAACATCATCGGCTGTTCGTCGCCGGGCTGCTGTTCAAGGCTGTCCCAGTCGATGCTGGCGCGCAAAATCCGCGGCGGAGTTCCGGTTTTCAGGCGCCCCAAAGGCAAATCCAGGGGTCGTAACGAGTCAGCAAGCGTGATCGACGCGGCATTCCCCCAGCGCCCCGCGCGCCGCGTGACTTCGCCAATATGGATCAGTCCGTTCAGGAAAGTTCCGGTGGTCAGAATAATCTGGCGCGCGCCGATCTCGGTGCCGTCGGCAAGCGTCAAACCCGTGATCTGTCCATCCTCATGGACCAGACTGGCCGCCTCACCGACAATCAAGGTAATCCGCCGTTCAGCGTCAAGCGCCTGCCGGGCCGCGGCGCGATACAGCGCACGGTCCGCCTGCGCCCTGGGGCCTTGCACCGCCGGTCCTTTCCGGCGATTCAGCAGGCGGAACTGAATGCCGGCGCGATCCGCCAACCGCCCCATCACGCCGTCCAGCGCATCAATCTCGCGAACCAGATGCCCCTTTCCCAGGCCACCAATCGCCGGATTACAGGACATCGTGCCCAGGTCGTCCGCATTCAGCGTCACCAGTCCGGTCTCAGCACCCATGCGCGCCGATGCCATTGCCGCTTCCAGTCCTGCGTGACCACCACCAATCACGATTACGTCGTAATGTTTCACGTGAAACACCTACTTCCCGATGCAGAACGAGGCGAAGATCTCGTCCAGATAATCCTCGGCGCCAATGCGCCCTACCATAGCCGCCAAAGACTGCGCCGCCTGCCGCAAAGCCTCGGCCAGAAACTCCGGCGGCAAGGCTGGGCCAACCTGCAATGCAGATGCAGCACGACTTAGCGCTTCAGCCTGCCGCTTATGCCCGACCAGACCAGAATCGGCGGCCCTGATACGCAATCGATCATAGACCATGTCCAGCAGTTCCGCGACCCCTTCCCCGGTCTGGCCCGAAATCGCCATACCAGAGCCGGCAACGACATCTGCCTTGGCGCGAACGACGATATCATCGTCCAATACCGCCTTCGGGGGTTCGCCTTCATATAGATATATGCGCAAATCGGCATGCCGCGCCCGTTCGCGCGCCCTCGTCACGCCCATCGCTTCAATCGGATCGTCACTGTCCCGCAGGCCGGCGGTATCAAGAAATGTCACCGGAAGACCGCGCAGATCGGCGCGTAACTCCAGAATATCACGCGTCGTTCCGGCGATGTCGGATACAAGCGCGATCTCGCGTTGCCCGATCCGGTTCAGCAGCGTCGATTTCCCGGCATTCGGCGGCCCGATAATCGCCACCTCATAACCCTCGCGCAGCCGTTCGGTCGCAGGGTAGCTTTGCAACATCGCCTGAATTTCGCGCTGCACTTCGGCAATCAGCGCAAAAACTTCGACGGGAACTTCCTCGGGAACCTCTTCATCCGCGAAATCGATACTGGCTTCGATCAGCGCGCCAGCACGAACCAGCTTTTCCCGCAGCCAATCCGCCTTGCGGCCCAGTTCGCCTTCGGTCGCGCGCATCGCCAGCTTGCGCTGCGCCTCGGTCTCGGCCGAAAGCAGATCGGCAAGGCCCTCGGCCTCGGCAAGGTCCATGCGACCGTTCAGAAAAGCCCGTCGGGTAAACTCGCCTGCCTCGGCGCGCCGCAATCCGCGCGCCAGAAATGCCTGCGCAACGCGGTTGGAGATGACTGGCGCGCCATGCAGATGCAGCTCGGCGACTTCCTCGCCGGTAAAGCTGTGGCCATCCGCAAACCACATGACCAGCGCGCGGTCGATCAGATCATCACCGTCGCGCAACGCCCGCAGATATGCCTTGCGCGGTTCGGCTACCGCGCCGGCAAGGGACTCCAGCGCCGTGCGCGCCTCGGGTCCGCTTACACGGACGACGGAAACGCCGCCGCGGCCGGGGGGCGTAGCCTCGGCAAAGATCGTGTCCACCGCATCCTCCGCGCCGTCAGGCGTTCATCGAATCGAAGAATTCGGAATTGCTCTTGGTCTGCTTCAGCTTCGAGATCAGGAACTCGATCGCATCGGTCGTGCCCATCGGGTTCAGGATGCGGCGCAGCAGGTATGTTTTCTGCAAGTCTTTGGAATCAACCAGCAATTCTTCCTTACGGGTGCCGGATTTCAGAATATCCATGGCCGGGAAGACGCGCTTGTCGGCAACCTTGCGGTCAAGCACGATCTCGCTGTTACCGGTGCCCTTGAACTCTTCAAAGATCACCTCGTCCATGCGCGAACCGGTATCGATCAGCGCCGTGGCGATAATGGTCAGCGAGCCGCCCTCTTCGATATTCCGCGCCGCGCCGAAGAAACGCTTCGGCCGCTGCAAGGCGTTTGCATCGACACCGCCCGTCAGCACCTTGCCCGAGCTGGGGACGACGGTGTTGAACGCCCTACCAAGCCTTGTGATCGAGTCCAGCAAGATCACAACATCTCGTTTAGGCTCGACCAGGCGCTTGGCCTTTTCGATGACCATTTCCGACACGGCGACGTGGCGGCTGGCCGGTTCGTCGAAGGTCGAGGAAATCACCTCACCCTTCACCGAACGCTGCATGTCGGTCACCTCTTCCGGGCGCTCGTCGATCAGCAGCACGATCAGATAGCATTCGGGGTGATTTTTTTCGATCGAATGCGCAATATTCTGCAACAGCACGGTCTTGCCGGTGCGCGGCGGCGCCACGATCAACGAACGCTGGCCTTTGCCGATCGGTGCGACCAGATCGATGATCCGCGCCGAGCGATCCTTGATCGTCGGATCCTCGATTTCCATCTTCAGCCGCTCATTCGGGTAAAGCGGCGTCAGGTTGTCGAAGGCGACCTTGTGGCGCGCCTTGTCGGGATGCTCGAAGTTGATCTTTTCGACCTTGGTCAGGGCGAAATAACGCTCATTCTCGCCAGGCGCGCGGATCACGCCCTCGACCGTGTCGCCGGTGCGCAGGCTGTGCTGGCGGATCATGTCGGGGCTGACATAGATATCGTCGGGACCGGGCAGATAGTTCGCCTCGGGCGAGCGCAGGAAGCCGAAACCGTCCTGCACGACCTCAAGCACGCCATCGCCGCCGATTTCAAAACCGTCCTCGGCATGCTCTTTCAGCAACGAGAACATCATCTCGCCCTTGCGCATGGTCGAGGCGTTCTCGACCTCCCATTCCTCGGCCATGGACAGCAGGTCGGCCGGGCTTTTGGCTTTCAGGTCGGAAAGGTTGAGACGTTCTTCGGTCATACTCGGGCCCTATGGACGCGCCTCCCCGGCATGCCGGGACGCGTGGGGAAACTGTCATTGGAAAATCCCCGCCGGACGGCGGTTGCCGGTCACATAGGCAGTTTCACCCCGCGAGTCAATTCCCGGCCGGATTCAGAACCGCAGGATCACCGACAGCACGATGACCACCATGAACAGCGTCGGCAGCTCGTTCATCAGCCGATAGCGCCGCCCGTCAAGGCCGCGACCCTGTGCCAGCGCCTTGCGCTGCCCAGCCAGCCACATGTGAAACCAGGTCATCGCCAGCACGCCCGCGGCCTTGGTCCATGGCCACAGATCGCCCCAGTTGACGACGCCGGGCGTCAGGACCAGCGCCAGACCGGCGATCCAGGTCACGACCATGGCAGGGTTCATGATCATCCGCAGCAGCTTTTCTTCCATGATCTGGAAGGATGCTGCTGGCTCACCGCCGGTTTGACCCCGTTCGGCGTGATAGACGAACAGTCTGGGCAGATAGAACAGCCCCGCCATCCACGAAATCACCGCCATGATGTGCAGGGATTTCACCCATGGGTAAGCCTGGCTCAGAAAATCGGTCATCACGCACCTCTGTGGCACATCTCTCTTAAAATAAGATGAAGATAAAGAAGGATGATGTTGTGGTAGGGCCTGTGGATGGCTGGAAAAGCCTGTTTCACAAGCAAAATCCACAGATCACTGCATCTGTGCAAAACTTCGCGAAATAATCCTGCGTCTCGATTATTCGTTTTGTTACAAATATTTGCGACAACAACCTCTGTGGATAAGTTTGTGGACGCGCGATTCGCCCACAAGCTGTGGGAAAGTCCGGCCGCCTTATCGACATGTGGAGAAATCGCCAGCGTTCACGGCCTGTTCACGGGTCTGATCCACAGGTCGGCAAAGGGGGGCAGGATTCGCACAGATCCCACCCCCCGAGTCGCAGGCTTTTATCCACAGGGTTATGCAGCGGTATGCCGTTTCGCGATCAACTGCCGGGTGGCGATGGCCCAGGACGTCAAAAGGCCCGCACACAGCGCCGCTCCGGCCCCATGCCGGAAAGGACATGAACGGCACGAAGATCGTCACCGACAGGTGCAAGCCACGACGCACCACCGCCTGCGGGATGCCGAAACCGGCGGTGTAATAATGATAGCAGGACAGCAGGAACAGCATGGCGCCGGCCGGCAGCAGTTCGCGAAAGCGAAGCTAAAGCGCTCCTCGATCTTCTGAAGCTGGTCGGCGGTCAGGTGATCGGGCGCGTCGTAATGTTGCGGTAGCTTGCTGTGGGCCATCGCCCGTCCCTGCCAGGGAAAAGGGCGCGGACTTCATCCGCGCCCCGTTTCGGTGTCACTTCAGCAGGCCGGCTTCCCTATAGAAGCGTTCCGCCCCCGAATGCAGCGGCAGGCCCAGCCCGTTCAGCGCATTCTGTTCCACGATGGCCTTGCCCTTGGCGTGGCCGGCATCCAGTTGCTTGCGGGTGGCGTCGTTCCACAGCGCCTTGGTGATGCCATAGATCAGCTCATCGGGCTGGTCGGCCGAGGTGATCCACTGCGCCCCGACCGAGATCGTGGGAACATTCGCCGCCTGCCCCTCATAGGTGCCGGCGGGCACGGTGTCGGGGGCAAAGAACTTGTATTCGGCGGTGATCTTTTCGGCCAGCGCGCCGTCGATGGGGACGATCACCACCGGCTGCTGGCTGGCCAGTTCGGCGATGGCGCCGGCCGGGTAGCCGCCGACAAAGAAGAACGCGTCCATGGCGCCGTCCTTCATGAGGTCGGCGGCCTGATCGGGCTTCAGGTATTCGGGGCTGATGTCCTTTTCGGTCAGGCCCGCGCCTTGCAGGATGATCTGCGCATCGACCAGCGTGCCCGAGCCGGGCTCGTCCAGCGATACCCGCTTGCCCTTCAGGTCGGCGACCGAGGCGATGCCCGAATCCTTGCTGGCGACCAGATGGATCGATTCCGGGTAAAGGTTGGCGATGGCGCGCAGCTTGGAAGCGGCGGGTTTGCCGTCCCAGATGCCGGTCCCGGCATAGGCCCAGGCGGCGACGTCGCCCTGCACGAAGCCCGATTCCACCGTGCCGCCCTCGATGGCGTTGACATTGGCGACCGACCCGTTCGACGCCAGCGCCGAGGCGACCAGCCCCGGCACCCCGCAGGCGCCGCCATCCGCGCAGGGGCGCGAGCCGGGCGGCGCCGAGATCGCATTCGCAAGCAGACCGCCGATCGGGTAATAGGTGCCGGCCGTGCCGCCGGTGCCGATGCGGAAAAAGCCGATCTCCTGCGCGCCGGTCGTGCCGGCGGCAGCGATGGCCAAGGCCGCCGCAAGTCCCAGAATGCGTGTCGCGAACATGTCGATCCCCCGGACAAGATTGCTTGGACGAAAGGTTAGACGCGGTGGAACCGGTCTGACAACCGCCCCGGTCCGTGCTGCTGACCCCCGCGTCCGGGAAGGGACGCCGAAGGCAGTATCAGATTCCGTCATTCAGTGGTCGCATTTGGTAAGTTTCCTGACGCGAAACAGGTGCAATTCTGGCCCGAACAGCCACCTTGCCAGCCACCGGAAACGCGCCATGCTGAACACAGCCGAAATCCTGAACGAGCTCGCCCACCGCCAGAAAGACTATTCGCTGAGCCGCGATCTTTACTGCGACGAAGGGGTCTATCGCGCCGACCTGGAAAACATCTGGTATCGCGAGTGGATCTTTGCGATTCCGGCCTGCGACATCCCCAAGACCGGCAACAACGCCACCTTGCAGATCGGCGAATACCCGATCCTGATCGTGCGCGGCGCCGATGGCCAGATCCGCGCCTTCCACAACGTCTGCCGCCACCGCGGCCAGAAGCTGTGCCCCAAGGAAAACGGCACCTCGCCCAAGATCGTCTGCCCCTATCACCAGTGGACCTATGACCTGGACGGCCGGCTTTTGTTCGCGCGCGACATGGGCGCGGATTTCGACGCCTCGAAATTCAGCCTGAAGCCGGTGCATTGCCGCAGCGACGGCGGGCTGGTCTATATCTGCCTGGCCGACAACCCGCCTGAATTCCAGCGCCTTGGCGGCTTCATGAACGATTATGTCGGCGTGTCGGAACTGGCCGGCAACGCCAAGGTCGCCTTCACCTCGACCATCATCGAACAGGGCAACTGGAAGCTGGTGATCGAAAACAACCGCGAATGCTATCATTGCGGCGGCAGCCACCCCTCGCTGTGCCGGACCTATTCCGACAACCCCTTGATGACGGTGATGGAGGGGCCGAATGCCGCCTCGCCGGAGATCCTTGCGCATTGGGACCGCTGCGACAAGGCGGGCATCCCCGCGCGCTTTGTCAACGACCCCGGCATGCAGTGGCGTTTCGCGCGCGTGCCGCTGCTGAACAACGCCGAAAGCTTCACCATGTCGACCAAGGCGGCGGTGAACCGGCGCATGGGCTCGATCCCGTGGAACGACGCCGGCAGCCTGATGTTCTATCACTTCCCGTCAAGCTGGAACCACTTCCTGCCCGACCATGCCATCGTCTTCCGCCTGCTGCCGATCAGCCCGACCCAGACCGAGGTGACCAGCAAATGGCTGGTCCACAAGGACGCGGTCGAGGGCAAGGATTACGACCTGAAGGCCCTGACCGAGGTCTGGCTGGCCACCAATGACGAAGACCGCCGCGTGGTCGAGGAAAACCAGAAGGGCATCCTGTCCCCCGCCTATGAGCCGGGCCCCTATTCGCCCAGCCAGGAAGAGGGCGTGATCCACTTTGTCGACTGGTATGTGCGCACCATGCGCGACCGCCTGTCCCCGCGCCCGGCCATGGCGGCGGAATAATGGCGACGCTCATCAAGGCCTTCGGCGACAAGCCGTGGAAGGATGACGAGCCGCTGGAATGTGCGATGGTGGTGCCCGAGACTTCGGACACCGCCACTTTCACCTTTCGCGCGCCGTCGGGCGCATGGTTCGACTATCAGCCCGGCCAGTTCGTCACGCTGGACCTGCCGGTGCCCGGCGGAAACGTGCAGCGGACCTATACGATCAGCTCCAGCCCGTCGCGGCCGCTGTCGATCTCGGTCACGGTCAAGGCGCAGCCGGGCAGCACCGGCGGGCGCTGGATGCTGGACCACCTGCGTCCGGGCATGCAGTTGAAAGCCTATGGTCCGGCGGGGATTTTCAGCTTCGTGCGGCACGAGGCGCCGAAATACCTGTTCATCTCGGCCGGGTCGGGCGTGACGCCCTTGATGTCGATGACCACCTGGGCATGGGATTCCGGCGAAATGCCGGACATCGTCTTCGTCCACGCCGCGCGCAGCCCCAGCGACATCATCTTTCGCCAGCGGCTTGAGGGCATGGCCGACCGTGTGCCGGGCCTGCAACTGCGCTTTTCGGTCGAGGAATCGGACCCGTTCCGCACCTGGCACGGTTATCGCGGGCGGCTGAACCAGATCATGCTGGGCCTGATGGCGCCCGACTATCTGGAGCGCGAGGTGTTCTGCTGCGGGCCCGAGCCCTTCATGCAGGCGGTGCGCGACATGCTGGTGGCGCTTGGCTTCGACATGGAGCACTACCACCAGGAAAGTTTCGGCGCCCCCGTCCGCAACGAGGCCGACGCCCCGGTGATCACGGATGTCATCCCGGACGAGGATGCCCGCGCCGAGATCACTTTCGCGTCCTCGGGCGTCACCGCCAAATGCCACGAGACCGACACCGTGCTGGCGGTCGCCAAGGCCAACGGGCTGAACATTCCGTCCGGCTGCACCTTCGGGCTTTGCGGCACCTGCAAGATCCGCAAGACCAGCGGCGAGGTGCATATGGTCCATAACGGCGGCATCTCGGACGAGGATATCGAGGAAGGCTATATCCTGGCCTGCTGCTCGCATCCGATCGGCGCGATTTCGGTCGAGGTGTGATCCACCACCGCCCGCGGAAACGGGTGATAACCCATAAAAACGGAAATAAATCCGTGGGTTGTCCCCGATGCGGGCGGTTGCAACCCTGACCTGCCATCTTGACAGCGTGCCTGTGCCGCGGGCATCCTTGAATGACTTATCCATTCGACAGGCAGCAGGGGGGGGAACATGAACATCGACCTCTCGCGGCGGGGCTTTCTGAAGCTGGCCGGCGCGGGTGTTGCGGCGACATCGCTGGGGGCCATGGGCTTCGGCGCGGCCGAGGCGGCGGAGCAGGCGCATGTGCGCGCCTTCAAGCTGTTCTCGACGACAGAGGTGCGCAACACCTGCACATATTGTTCGGTCGCCTGCGGCATCCTGATCTATACCAAGGGGGATCGCGCCGCCGGCGAGACCGCCGAAGTGGTGCATATCGAAGGCGATGCCGACCATCCGACCAATCGCGGATCGCTTTGCCCCAAGGGCGCCGCGCTGAAGGACACGGTCCATTCCGCGACCCGGCTGACGCAGCCGCGCATCCGCCGCCCCGGCTCGGACAAGTTCGAGGAGATCACCTGGGAAGCGGCGCTGGACAAGATCGCCCGCGCGCTGAAGGACGACCGCGACGCGAACCTGATCCAGCAGAACGCCGCCGGCGTGCCCGTGAACCGCTGGACGACCACGGGTTTTCTGGCGGCCTCGGCGACGACGAACGAAACCGCGTGGCTGACCTACAAGGTGGTCAGGTCCATGGGGATCGTCGGCTTCGACAATCAGGCGCGCGTCTGACACGGACCCACGGTGGCCAGTTTGGCTCCGACGTTCGGTCGCGGCGCGATGACCAACTCATGGACGGACATCCGCAACACTGATCTGGTGATCGTCATGGGCGGCAATGCCGCCGAGGCGCATCCCTGCGGCTTCAAATGGGTGACCGAGGCGAAAGCCAATCGCGGCGCCCGGCTGATCGTGGTCGATCCCCGCTTTACGCGGACGGCCGCCGTCTCGGACTATTACAGCCATATCCGGCCCGGCTCGGACATCGTCTTCCTGATGGCGATGATCAACTGGATGATCCAGAACGACAAGGTCCAGTGGGAATATGTCAGGAACTTCACCAATGCGGCCTTCATCGTGAAGGACGAATTCGGCTGGAGCGACGGGCTGTTCACCGGCTACGACGCCGAAAAGCGCGACTATGACAAGTCAAGCTGGGACTATGTCATCGGCGAGGACGGCTTTGCCCAGGTCGACATGACGCTGCAACACCCCCGCTGCGTCTGGAACCTGCTGAAGGAACACGTCTCGCGCTATACGCCGGAACTGGTGGAACAGGTCTGCGGCACGCCCAGGGACAGGTTCCTGCATATCGCCGGGATGATCGGCGAATGTTCGGCGCCCGACAAGACCATGACCTCGCTTTACGCGCTGGGCTGGACGCAACATTCCAAGGGTGCGCAGAACATCCGCGGCATGGCCATGCTGCAACTGATCCTTGGCAATATCGGCGTGCGCGGCGGCGGCATGAACGCGCTGCGCGGGCATTCGAACATTCAGGGCCTGACCGATGTCGGGCTGATGTCGAACCTGATCCCGGGCTATCTGAACATGCCCATGGAAAAGGAAGCCGACTGGGCCACCTACATGTCGACCAAGGGCTTCAAGCACCTGCGGCCGGGGCAGACCAGCTATTGGCAGAACTACCAGAAGTTCATGGTCAGCTTCCTGAAGGCGATGTGGGGACCGGCGGCGACTGTCGAAAACGACTGGGCCTATCACTACCTGCCCAAGCTGGACGTGGCGAATTACGACATCCTGCGCATGTTCGAGATGATGAACAAAGGCGAGGTGAACCTGTATTTCTGCCAGGGCTTCAACCCGCTGTTGTCCTTCCCGAACCGGGCCAAGGTGACCTCGGCGCTCAGCAAGCTGAAGCTGCTGGTCGTCATGGACCCGCTTGAGACCGAGACCGCGCATTTCTGGGAAAACCACGGCGAACACAATGACGTGGACAGCGCCTCGATCCAGACCGAGGTGATCGCGCTGCCCACCACCAGCTTTGCCGAGGATGACGGCTCGCTGGTCAATTCGGGTCGCTGGATCCAGTGGCACTGGGCTGCGGGCACGCCCCCCGGTCAGGCGCAGCGCGACACCTGGATCATGTCGGGCATCTTCAACCGGCTGAAGAAGCTTTATCAGGACGAAGGCGGCGTCTTCCCCGACCCGATCCTGAACCTGACCTGGGATTATGCCGACCCGCAGGAACCCACCGCCGACGAGCTTGCGCGCGAAATGAACGGCCGCGCGCTTGAGGATGTCTATGACCTCAAGGACCCGGCGAAGCTGCTGGCAGCCAAGGGCAAGCAGGTGCTGAACTTCAGCCAGCTGCGCGACGACGGCTCGACCATGGCCGGCTGCTGGATCTTCTCGGGCTGCTGGAACGAAGATGGCAACATGATGGCGCGGCGGGACAATTCCGATCCCGACGAGACCGGCGCCTATCTGGGCTGGACCTATGCCTGGCCGATGAACCGGCGGATCCTTTATAACCGCTGCTCGGCCGACATGCAGGGCAAGCCATGGGACCCGACCCGCAAGCTGATCGAGTGGAACGGCGAGAAATGGGTGGGCTATGACGTGCCCGACATTTCGCCCACCGCGAAACCCGATGAGGTCGGCCCCTTCATCATGAACCCCGAGGGGACATCGCGCCTGTTCACGCGGGCGATGATGCGCGACGGCCCGTTCCCGACCCATATGGAGCCCTTTGAAAGCCCCATCGCCAACGTCTTCAACCCCGATATCCGGGGCAATCCGGTGGCGCGGGTCTTTGCCGACGATCTGGCGCAATTCGCGACCAGCGACGAATTTCCGTTCGTCGCGACCTCGTATCGCCTGACCGAACATTTCCACTATTGGACCAAGCACAACCGCATCAACGCCGCGCTTCAGCCGGAATTCTTTGTCGAACTCAGCGCCGAACTTGCGGCTGAAAAGGGCATCAGGAACGGGCATTGGGTGCGCGTCTGGTCCAAGCGCGGATCGGTCAAGGCCAAGGCGATGGTGACGGGCCGGATCAAGCCCATGCAATGCGGCGACAAGACCGTCCATTGCATCGGCATCCCGCTGCATTGGGGCTTCATGGGCGCGGCCCGCAAGGGCTGGGGGCCGAACAGCCTGACGCCCTTTGTCGGTGACGCGAACGTGGAAACGCCGGAATTCAAGGCCTTTCTTGTCAATATCGAACCCATCCCGGGCGAGGTGATGTCATGACCGCCGATCCGAACCCCGACAGCCCGCGCACGGCGATCTCGAACCCGCCGATCCAGCCGATGCCGGCCAATCTGGGGCCGGGCGACGTCATCCGCGCCTCGGCCATGCCGGACCTGCCGCCGCCGACGCGCGAATTGACGCCGGTGGCGAAGCTGATCGATGTCAGCAAATGCATCGGCTGCAAGGCGTGCCAGTCGGCCTGCGCCGAATGGAACGACACCACGCCGGAAATCGGCTACGCGACGGGCTCGTACCAGCATCCGGCGGATCTCTCGTCCGAGATGTTCACGCTGATGCGCTATGCCGAATACGAAAATCCCGATAACGGGAATTTCGAATGGCTGATCCGCAAGGATGGCTGCATGCATTGCACCGATCCGGGCTGTCTTAAGGCCTGCCCCTCGCCCGGGGCGATCGTGCAATATTCCAACGGCATCGTGGATTTCATCCACGAGAACTGCATCGGCTGCGGCTATTGCATCACCGGCTGTCCCTTCGACATTCCGCGCATCAGCCCGACCAGGCATGTCAGCTATAAATGCACGCTGTGTTCGGACCGGGTGGCGGTGGGACAGGGGCCGGCCTGCGCCAAGGCCTGCCCGACCCAGGCCATCGTCTTTGGCACCAAAGAGGACATGGTCACCCATGCCAATGCCCGCGTCGAGGACCTGAAATCGCGCGGCTACGACAATGCCGGCATCTACGACCCGCAGGGCGTCGGCGGCACGCATGTGTTCTATGTCCTGCAACATGCCGACAAGCCGCAGCTTTATTCGGGCCTGCCCGCCGATCCGTCGATCTCGGAGGTCGTCGATGTCTGGAAGGGTCCGACCAAGGCCATCGGCCTTGCCGCCATCGGCCTTGCGGCGGCGGGTTCGATCCTGCACGGGCTGTTCTCGCGCGGGAACCGCGTCACGCCCGAGGACGACGTCGAGGCCGAGGAACTGGTCGAACATTCCCTGCCCCCGCAGGACGGGAGGACGTGATGCCAAAGCTTTATTACTCGCAGCCCGGCGACCGGATCGAAAGCGACGATCCGGTGATCGTCAGCCGCTATCGCGGCTTTACCCGGCTGAACCACTGGCTGACGGCGGGTTGCCTGATCGTGCTGCTCTTGTCGGGCATGGCGATCTTTTCGCCCTATCTCTATTTTCTGACCGGGCTTTTCGGCGGCGGCCAGACGACGCGCTGGCTGCATCCCTTTGTCGGCGTGGTGCTGTTCTTCAGCTTCTTCATCCTGTTCCTGCAACTTTGGCGGCTGAACCTGCCCAAGCCCGAGGATGTCACCTGGGTCGAAAACATCGGCGAGGTCCTGAAAGGGGATGAGGAAAAGCTGCCCGAGCTTGGCAAATACAATGCCGGGCAGAAGTTCATCTTCTGGGCGATGGCGGGGCTGATCATCGTGCTGATCGGCACCGGCGTGGGGATCTGGCAGCAGTATTTCCCCGACCTCACCTCGATCCCGGTGCGCCGCTGGGCGACGCTGATCCATTCTCTGGCGGCGGTAGCGATCATTCTGGTCTTTATCCTGCATGTCTATGCGGCGATCTGGACCCGCGGCACCATCCGCGCCATGACGCGCGGCACCGTGACCGGCGGCTGGGCATGGCGGCACCACCGCAAATGGCTGCGCGAACTGGCTGGACGCGAAAAGCGCGACCCGGCAAAGTAGCGGCCTGACCCATGCAAGGTGGCCGGTCGGCCCGAAGGAAGCGATGACCTCGACACTGCAACCCGACCCCTCGATGATCGGCGGGGTGCCCAAGGTTCCCCTGGCGCATCTGCCCGATCCGGGGGCGCTTTTTGCCCGCCGGGCCGAGCGTTTTGATTTCCTGGCCGGCTATAGCGCCAATCTGGCGCCCTATCTGCGGTTTCTGGCCGGGATCTGCCGCGCGCAGCAGGCGGTTGCGCGCGACCTGCCCCGGCCCGATCCGCTGCCGGCTGAGCGGATCGAACAGGCCCGCGCCAACGCGATGCCGCCCCTTGACCGCGACGCCATGCGCGCCGGGCTTTCGGTCGCGCTGGACCGGCTGACCGAGCGGCTGGCCGGGGTTGTGATGCCCGAAGCCGCGCGGCTGGCGCTGGAGGCGCTGCGCGCGGCCGGCCCTGCCGACCGCGACTGGGTCATGACCAATGTGCTGACCGATACCATCCCGGCAGACAGCGTCGCCCCGCATCTTTTCGCCGCCGCCGCCTTGCAGGTCCATGCGGCGATGCTGGCCGCGACATTGGCGGCGGACCGGCTGGTGCCGATCCGCACCGGCATCTGCCCGGCCTGCGGCGGGCGGCCCGCCTCGTCCCTGGTGACCGCCACCATGGGGGCCGAGGGCGCGCGCTATTGTTCCTGCGCCACCTGCCAGACCCTCTGGAACGAGGTGCGGGTGAAATGCACCTGCTGCGGCTCGACCAAGGGCATCACCTTCCGCTCGGTCGAGACGGACGAGGCGACGATCAAGGCCGAGTGCTGCCGCGAATGTGGCAAATGGGTCAAGATCATGTATCAGAACAAGAACCCGACGCTGGAACCCGTCGCCGACGATGTCGCCAGCCTTGGCCTTGACCTGATGATGCGCGACACCGAATGGACGCGCGGCGGCTATGACCCGTTTCTTGCGGGGTATTGATGGCTGACCTGCGCGCGCTTCCCTCGGTCGACCGGCTTCTGGGCGAATGCGGGGCCCTGGTCGATGCCCATGGCCGTGCGGCGGTGACCGATGCGCTGCGCGCCGCGCTGGCCGGGATCCGGCGCGATCCGCCCCAGCCGCTGCCCGATGCCTCTGCCATCCTGCGCGCGGTCGGCAATGTGCTGGCCGAACAGGCGCGTTCGGCCTTGCGGCCGGTCCTGAACCTGACCGGCACCGTCCTGCACACCAATCTGGGCCGCGCGCTTCTGCCGGATGCGGCTGTCGCCGCCGCCACCGCCGCCATGCTGGCCCCGGCGGCGCTGGAGTTCGACCTTGAAACCGGCGGGCGCGGCGAACGCGACAGCCACCTGCGCGGCCTTCTGTGCGAGCTGACCGGGGCCGAGGATGCGACGGTCGTGAACAACAATGCCGCGGCGGTGCTGATCGTCCTGAACACGCTGGCCCGCGGACGCGAGGCCATCGTCTCGCGCGGCGAGCTGATCGAGATCGGCGGCGCCTTCCGCATGCCCGCGATCATGGAGCAGGCCGGTTGCATCCTGCGCGAGGTCGGCACCACCAACCGCACCCATCCCCGCGACTATCGCGACGCGGTCGGCCCCGATACCGGCCTGCTGATGAAGGTCCATACCTCGAACTATCGCATCGAGGGCTTTACCCGCGAGGTGCCCGCCCCCGAGCTGGCCGCCATCGCACATGCGGCGGGACTGCCGATGGTCAACGACCTTGGCTCGGGCACGCTGGTGGACCTGCGCCGCTGGGGCCTTGCGCCCGAGCCGACCGTGGCCGAGGCGGTGGCCGAGGGCGCCGATATCGTCACCTTCTCGGGCGACAAGCTGCTGGGCGGCCCGCAGGCGGGCTTCATCGTCGGCCGGCGCGAGATCATCGCCCGCATCAACAAGAACCCGCTGAAGCGCGCGCTGCGCATGGACAAGATCCGCATCGCCGCGACCGAGGCGACGCTGCGCCTTTACCGCGACCCCGACCGCCTGGCCGAGCGCCTGCCGACCCTGCGCCTGCTTGCCCGCCCCGAGGCCGGGGTCCGCGCCCAGGCCGAACGCCTTGCGCCGCTGGTCGCCGGGCTTCTGGGCTGTCAGGTGCAGGTCGTCGCCTGCGCCAGCCAGATCGGGTCGGGGGCGCTGCCGACCGAAACCATTCCCAGCGCCGCACTGGCGCTGACCCCGCGCCCCGAGGCGCTGGCCGAACGCCTGCGCCGCCTGCCCGTGCCCATCATCGGCCGCATCCATGACGGCGCGCTGCTGCTTGACCTGCGCTGCCTGCCCGATGATGCGGCGCTTCTGGATGCGCTGCGCGGATGATCGTCGGCACGGCGGGCCATATCGACCATGGCAAGACGGCGCTGGTCCGCGCGCTGACCGGCATCGACGCCGACCGGCTGGCCGAGGAAAAGGCCCGCGGCATCACCATCGAGCTTGGCTTTGCCTATGCCGATCTGGGCGCGGGTGCGGTGACCGGCTTTGTCGATGTGCCGGGGCACGAGAAATTCGTCCATACCATGCTGGCGGGGGCGGGCGGCATCGACCTTGCACTGCTGGTCGTCGCCGCCGATGACGGCATCATGCCGCAGACGCGCGAACATCTGGCGATCCTCGATCTGCTGGGCGTCTCGCGCGGGGTGGTGGCGCTGACCAAGGCCGACCTTGCCAGCCCCGACCGCATCGCCGCGCTGACGGGCGAAATCGCCGCGATGCTGGCGCCGACGACGCTGGCCGGATCGCCCGTCCTGCCGGTCTCGGCCCTGACCGGCGCGGGGGTCGATGACCTGCGCGATGCGCTGGCGCTGGCCGAGGCCGAGACGTTGGCCCGCGCCAGCGATGGCCGTTTCCGACTGGTCGTGGACCGCAGCTTCACCCTTGCCGGGGCGGGCACCGTGGTCACGGGCACGGTGGTGTCCGGCCGGGTTTCCATCGGCGATCAGGTCACGATCAGCCCCTTGGGGCTGACGGCGCGGGTGCGCGGCATCCACGCCCAGAACCGCAAGGCGGATCAAGGGCTTGCCGGCCAGCGCTGCGCGCTGAACCTTGCCGGTGATGGCATCTCGCGCGAGGCGATCGCGCGCGGGGACATGGTGCTGGACCCGGCGCTGCACGCGCCCGGCCAGCGCATCGATGTCCGCCTGCGGGTGCTGGCGACCGAGCCGAAGCCCGTCACGACATGGTTCCCCGCCCGCCTGCATATCGGCGCGGCCGAGGTCGGCGCGCGCATCGTGCCCCTGCCCGGCGCGCTGGACCCCGGCGCCTCGGGCCTTGCGCAACTGGTGCTGGACGCGCCCATCGCGGCATCCATGGGCGATCGCTTCATCCTGCGCGACGTCTCGGCCCGGCGCACCATCGGCGGCGGCCGGGTGATCGACCCGCATGGCCCCGCCCGCCATCGCGCCCGGCCCGCGCGGCTGGACCTGCTGGCGGCCATGGCGCTGCCCGATGCCACGGCTGCGCTGGCCGCGCAGGCGGCGCTGGCGCTGGTCGATCTTGACGGCTTTGCCCGCGACCGCGCGCTGTCCCAGACGCAGTTGGCCCGCGCTGTCGCCGGTTCGGGCGTCGCGATCATCGGTCCCGGCCACGCGTTGGCCCCGGCGCGGCTGGAGGCGATGCGGCAGGCGATGCTGGACGATCTGGCGGCATTTCATCAGGAGAATGCCGACCTTCAGGGCCTTGGCCGCGAACGCCTGCGCCTGCGGCTGGAGCCGCGACTGCCCGCGCCGGTCTTCGCCAGCTTCGTCCGCGCCGAGGCCGAGGCTGGCCGCATCGCGCTTGACGGCGCCTTCATCCGCCTGCCCGGCCATATCGCCCAACTGCTGCCCGGGGATGAGGCGCTGCTGGCCCGGATCCTGCCGCATCTGACCGGTGACGACCGCTTTCGCCCGCCGCGTGTGCGCGACTTCGCCAATGACCTTGGCGCCGATGAAAAGGACATCCGCCGTATCATGCGCATGGCCGCGCGGCAGGGGCGGCTTGACCAGATCGCGCAGGACCATTTCTTCGCCCGCGCCACCACCATCGAGATGACCGCCATCATCCGCGACCTTGGCGCCGCGGTGCCGGACGGCTGGTTCGCGGCGCCCGCCTTTCGCGACCGCATGCAGAACGGGCGCAAGGTGGCGATCCAGATCCTTGATTTCTTTGACAGGCTGGGCATGACCCTGCGCCGCGGCGACCTGCGCCGCATCAACCCGCATCGCATCGACCTGTTCGACCCCGATGCCGGATGATGCGCCGATCCCGACCGGCGCAACCGCGCCCTGGCCCGTGGCCCTTGTCCGCGAACTGGTTGAGCACCGGTCGCGAACCGGTCATAAACACCCGATGCCGCAGGCAAGCGCTGCCGCATCGGCCATGGAAGAGCATCGTCCCCGGTGGGGCGGCCGGACTTCAAATCCGCACGAAAAGCCAGAAATTACCCATGTGGAAAGTTGCGAAAGCGGCCGGAACTTTTTCAGAACACATCGTGAATGTTGCGATGGCCAGCCTTTTGAACGGAGCTTACCTGACGGCCTCGGCCCATGGATCCCGAACGATTATCGCGACCTGCGGAACCGGATCCTCGGGGAGGGCGCGGAATGAGTGTCTATTGCGCTTCGCTTGCATGGCGCCATGGTCCCGCAGATCGGAACGATCTTTTGGTGCTTCTCGCCATCGCTGATTTTGCGGATGACGAAGGCTATTTCTGGCCCTCCATAAAGTCGCTCGCGCAGAAGGCGCGAATGACCGAGAGGGGCGTTCAGAAGATTGCTCGGCGCCTTCAGGCTATGGGGCTTGTTTCGATCCGGACCGGAACCGGGCGGCGCAACTGCAACGAGTATACGTTGAACCTAGACCTGCTGAAAAAGGGTGAACTGGCAACCCCGAACCGTGTTCACCCTGAACAGAGTTCACCCCGAACACGAAAACACAAACCCCGAACCAGTGAACGGGAAAAGGTGAACGATGGTTCACCCGAACCGTCAGGAACCATCAGTATGATGATGACAGCGCGCGCGAGCCAGATCATTTTCGGGGAATGATCCTCGATGCGATGGGGCTGGACCAGGAAGCCGGGACGGCGCTGAGCAGCCCGGCCGAAATGGTCGAGGCGCGGCGCTGGCTCGCGCTGCCGAATGTCACTGAAGATCGGGTCTGCGACCAGATCCGTGCGGTCATGGCCCGCAAGGGCGACGGGCCAGTCTATAGCCTAGCCTATTTCACCGAGGAGATGCGCCGCATGAGCGCGGATCTCGAGAGGTGCAGCGCCACGCTTCAGCCGATGTCTCGGAGGCAACCGAGCAGGGGCGAGGCTGTTCCCATGGCCCCGAGCTCGGGCGCGGTGGATCTGGACGCGCTGGCAGAGCTCTGGGCTCCGAAGCTGGTCAGCGGCGGCTATGTTGTGCCCTCGGCCATCCGCCCGGCGCTGGCGCGACACATGCTCGATAGAGGGTTGGTGACGCCCGACGATCTGCGCCGGGCCGGCGTAAGGGCGTGAGCGCGGGCAATGCCTGCCGCATCGAAAAGCCCTTGGCCTGTCTCGTGGCGAATTGGTTTGCGGTGGCGCCGCCGGCGCGCTGCGGAGAGCGGCCGCTGTCGCCGGCTCTGCGCGGCACATCCCCCATTGGGGGTTGGACGATCACGTTGCCGGGGCTCGGGACGCCTGGCCCCCTTTTCCTAGGTTCTTCCGAGGCCCCCACCACATGCGGGGGGTTAATCCCCGCGAAAATCTATTTGTGCGAGGCCATTTTGGCTGCGTTTTATCTTTATGTCCCGCTGCCCGGCTTCTCGGTCGCCCCTTTGAAATACCGCCAGAGGAACCGCCCGGAAAAACCCTGCAAGGTGTCGGAAAGCTGCAAGGAACAGGCGATTGAAATGGCGCTTAACCAGAAAATATCTGTCGAACTTGACCAAGAGACCATGCGGCGAGTGCATGCCGCGCGGGATCGCATTTCTGCTGAAACCGGCCTGCCCAAAGTTTCAATTTCCGGCGCGATTGCATCGACGCTGAAACGGGCCTTGCCGCCTGTTGCCCAGCACGACGATGCGGAGAACCACCAATGAAGGGGCTTTTCGACCGTCTGCACACCCGTGGCCGCAGCATCGTCGGCGCGCATTTCACGCGCGGTCTTTCCGGGATGCCCCAGTTAGGCAACAGCGAAAGCCGCGCGGCGTCCCACCCCGCCGCAGATGCCTGGGCGCGCCAGGTCATCGACGAAACGATGGAAGCTGCCAAGGCGTTGGCAATCGACAAGCAACTGCGTGCCATCGCCAAGATTGCCCCCGTGCTGCCCCCAGCCGCAGATCAAAGGCTGCGCGACGCTCTGGAAAATGCGCGCCGGGCCATGCCATTCGTCGAGTTTTCACCCGGCGGCGACCTTGATCGCGTGTATCGCATTCCCCAACCTGCCGCGTCGATCGTCCATTTCAAGATCGGCGAGGACCATCTGCCAAGCTTCGCCGCACCCACAGAAACCCACCCGTCCGAGCATGTGACCATTTCGGATGCGGTGCTGCAAAATGCGCGGGTCATGCGGGCAGGAGCGCGTCTGCTGACCGAACCCAAGGTTGATCCCATCAACACCGGCACAGGCGTGCCTGTGCTGCGCGCCGTGCCGGTGGGCATGTCGATCATCAAACCCGCCGTGTTTTCGGTGGTGGACGATCCTGATGACGAACTGCCCCTTTCCGCCTTGGTAACGGTGCTTGCCGATGATCGCATCGACCGGTACGAGGATCTCAAGCGCGTCGGCTTCCGCGTGTCCCTGACCCGGCGCGAAGAAAAAGACCGCAAGGACGGCGAGCTGATGCAGGCCGTGCTGGATGCTGTCGTGATGGGGCTTGCGAACGCTGCTGACGCCGAGCTGCTGGGTGCCATCTCTGCCGCCGCGCCCCAGCCGTTCAGCTTTGGTGCCGCTGCTGCCAAGGGCCTGCGCTTCGAGGAACTGCGCGCCATTGTCGGAAGCGGGGATACCCAGGCAGACGGGGACCGGGGCGAACTGTTCTGGCGGGGCATCCCGGCTGAGTTGTCCAATGCGGCCAGCCCCACCTTCATCGGTGCATTCGATCGGTTCGGCGTTGCCATCGGCAGAGAGATCACCCTGCTGATCAAACGCACCAGCGCCGAGGGGTCGGTGGAAATCACCTGCTGGGCGGGCCTGAAAGCGATCATCCCCGATCTCGGTTATGTCTGGCACGGTCCCGAGGTGGCAGCATGATGAAATTCATGGATCGCTGGCGGCGTCCCGTGAAACAGCCTGCCCTGCGAGCGCCCACTTCGCTGCCCCCCGAAGTCGTGGCGACCATCGCGGCGGCGCGGGTTCGCTGCTCCGACCGGCCTGATCAAGATGGCAACCCCATCGTCAAGATCAGGGCCGCCGCCCTTGGTGAATGGCGCTGGAGCGGCATCGACGATGCTGCCGAGCGCATCCATCAGATGTGGCCTGACCTGACCGCACCCCTATGTGTCCGCGCTGCGCAACTGCTTGAGGCGACGGTCGGAAACGTCGCGATGGACGCGCTGCGGCTGGAAGCTCCGCGCCGCAAGTCGTGGGTTTTTGACTGGTGAAAAAGCGCTGATTCTCTGCGCTCGTGCCGTCAGGTGTGTCCAGATTTGGACGCCCCCACCGGCAAGAACCTCGCTGCCCACCGCGTCCAGCTGCTGGCGCGCAAAGGCCACCTAATCGGCTGGCCGTTCTCCAAAGGAAATCTCTGAATGACAACGAAATATGAAATCCAGATCATCCGCTATGTCCCGCCGCCCGCGCCCGATCTGGTGATCGCCGGGCAGCCGCTTCCGCCCGGCGAGCGAGCCGTTGTCGATATCGCCACCGCCATTCGTCTTGTCGATGCTGGGCTGGCCCTGTTCCCGAAGGACGCACGAGTCCAGATCGAGGCGCGACCGCAGCGATCCGACCGGGGCAGCGGCATTATGTTGGACGGACAGTTCCGCTACAATGGTGATATCGTTCAAGCATCTTGGTCCGAAGCCCGCATGATGATCGCCCGCGGCAAGGCGCGCTTGATGGATGGGGTAGTGCTGCCGCGCGAAAATCCGGATCGCAACGCGTGAAGTTTGATCTGATCATCAAGGGCCGCGACACTCTGACCTTGGGCGGCCTGCGCCGCATCCCGGGCGGGGTCATCCTGGATGGACAGGCCCGGTTTTCTGGCGAGCGGGTGACAGTCGACTGGCCCACTGCGCGCATGCTGATCGCGGGCGGGAAGGCCGTCGCAGCGCCCGGCGTCATCGTTCCGTTGACGCGCCCCTCAATGAGGGCCGGACGCCCGGAGCGCCGCCCATGAGCAAATGGAGCCGCCGTATTCCCGGCCCGAATGTGGCGATTGAGGTGGATTTCGCCCAGGTCGAAGGGGTGATCGCCGAACTGAAAAGCACCGAAGGCGAAATCGGCAAGGCCATCAGTTATGCCTTGCGCCGAACCGCCACCTCCCTGGCGAAAATGTCGAGGATGCGGCTGCAATCCGAACTTGCGGTGCAGAAGGCAAACACATTGCGCCGGCGGATGAAAACGATGAAGGCCCGCATCAAGGGTGCCGACAGCGCGAAGGTTATCGGTCTGTGGTATGGCTTGAACGATCTTCCTGTATCGGCGTTCAAATACAAGCGGATGCCGAAAGAGTATCCGGGCGGTGCCACCTTTCAACAGCATGAATTCGATGGTGCTTTTGTGGCCAAAATCGGCAAGGGGAAGCGGTCGATTTACAAGCGATCCGGGAGTGGACGGTTCCCTCTGATCGAGCAGACACTGCCGATCAAGGATAGGGCTGATCGGATCCTGGAGGATGAGATTTTTCCGGAGGCGACCCGGATCTTTTTCAATAACCTGATGCATGATCTGAAATACCGCGCCGGTCTGCGCGATAAAGGCAAGGCCTGAAGGAAAAGACGAGGTGCGCCTGGTGTCGTTGCGGCCAACGCATCCGGGATCAGTAGGCGAGTGCCCAACAACCCCGACATGGCAGGCCGAACCTCGGGCGCCGACCGGGCGCTGGCTGCGGCAGGACTGTAGGTCCTCAAATTGAGGATGAACCCGCGACGGTAGGGAGCATGTTCCCCCATTGAGGAGCACGGATGGTTCATCCTTCGCTGCAGGCTGGACCGCGACAACCCCAGCGGGCGCCGTCGCCAGGCGGATCAGACCCCGGTCAGCTTGCGCAGCGCCTCGTCGATGCGGCTTTGCCAGCCCGGGCCACCAGCTTTGAAATAGGCAATCACCTCGGGGCTAAGCGCTGACCTTGGGATTTTCCAGCTTCGGCCTGCCTCGCTGGACCGTGGCCTTGGCTGCGCGCCTTTCCCAAATAGGGCGTTGCCAAGTCGGACGCGTCGTCGTCAAAATCGGCCACCAGAGGACTTTTCCTGCATCGCAGGAAATGGCCTTCTTCATGCTGATGACGTGGGCGGTGTCGTCGCGCGGGGCGTGATAGCGCACCCCCCAATGGGGAGTGTGGTAGAGGTGCGACACTGGTCGGTGTTACCGCTTCAAGCGTTCAAAAAGCTTTGACGCGACCAGATCGGCAAACGCCTCCAGATCATCAGACAATGAAGACGGCTGATTACTGCCTTGTGCTTTCTTTATCATGTCACCGACGGTCCACATCATGGCGGAGCCGTGGCGGCCATAGTAGCTTTCCAGCGCAAAGATGATTTCGGCATTCATGCTGCGGCTGTTGCCTTCCGCTTCGCGCTTGATTTCGTCCCGCAGCTCTACAGGCATCCGAAAATTCACCTGAACCTGTTCAGAGACGGGGGGCTTTGCCATGCGAGAACTCCTTCGCATAGCACATTGCTTGAAATTTCCATTGACGCAACCCAAGCATAGTGCTTTATAAAGCATAGTGCTTTATTGTGGGAAACCTATGGAACAGACAGAAACCAAAAGAAAGCAAGTTGCCCTGCGCCTGCCGGACGGCTGGCGAGGAGCGCTGCAGATTGCCGCCGCCCGAAACGGCCGCAGCATGAACGCCGAGATCGTGCAGCGCCTGCGCCCGACCATTGAGGCCGACGATGCCCAGCGCCAATAACACCGACGTCGTCGGCAAGATGACCAAACGGCGGCGGCGGCACATCTCTGCCGACCTTCGCGCGCTCGCCAAGGCCACCGCCTTGCCGAACATGGTCGAGGCGCCGGTGCCCAAAGGCAATAACCCTACCGCCCGCCGTATCAGGCGGATGGCCCGCAAAGGCTGGCTGGTCGGATGCCCAACGCCCGCAATCCTGAAATGAAAGTGGCCGGGCAGCGCTGCAACGCTAACACCGGCCTTGTCGCCCCGTTGAAAGGACAATTCCCTATGAATATCGCCGAAAACACCCGCAAAAGCAACCTGCCGGTTTCGTCAGCGTCCCGGCAGCGCTCCGGCCCGCCCGCGCGCATGATCACCGAAAAGCGTGTCAACCGTGCCGTCGGCCTGATCCAGGATCATATCGCTCTGCTGACCGCCCAGCGCATCGGCCTGCCCGCCCTCGGCCTCGAGGTCGCGTTGGGCGAGCTGCGCCAGATCGGGGGTGCGCAATGAACCGCCGCGATCTGATCGCCCTGCCGGCCGCCGCCATTGTGCCCACGGTGGCGCTGGGCGCAGAAACGCCGGTCATGGTTCTATTTCGGGATTGGAAACTCGCCTTTGACCGCGCCAATCGCACCCCGGGCTTGTCCGACGATGAATTGGAGATCGATGATGCCAAGGCGCGGCGGCTGGTCAAACAGATGATGCACCTGCCGGCCCACGACGCCCGCGACGTATGCGCCAAGCTGACGGCATTTACATATGATGGGGAGTTCTTCGTCGATGACGACGGCACCTTGTCTGGCCCCATGTTGGCCGAGGCCCGTCGCATGATCGGGGTTGTGCGATGAGCCGTCAGGACCTCCATCACAGGCTCGGCCTGTCGAGCGACGCGCATCAGCAACTCGCGCTGGTCATGGATCATGCGCATCGGCAGATCGAGCTGATCCTTCAGCGTGAGATTGCGCGGCTGCAAGCCCGTGCGCAAGAGATCGCGCGACAGGAGGCTGTCCGCAGTCGCGAGGTAGCCATGCGGGTTCTTGGCGATCAGCACGACAGGGAAGCCAACTGTAGCCAGAAAGCCGTGGTCGGCCATGTTCAGCCGTTGCTTCTGCGAGACGTCCAAGTGGCGCAGATGCTGGGCATTCATCGGAATACGGTCTGGAATCGCGTCCGGCAGAGAAAATTCCCGGCGCCGATCAAATGGGACGGTCTGACCGTGTGGCGCAGGCAGGACATAGAAGCCTTTGTCAAAGCCCTTGACGGGGAAGGAGCGATGAAATGACCGCGCAACGCGAAATAAGGTGCGAAACCTCCCCCGAAGAGATCCTGCGCCGCATCTATGCCCTGCCACAGGTCGCGCAACTGCACACGGTGGAATTCTTGCGCGCGCACTCTCACCCCGACCTGCGCGCCTGCGCCGAGCCGCTTGAGATAGCGCTTGCGAGGCGCCAGGTGGAGGTGGCACGACATGACGCAGCCTGATCGCGCTCCAGCGCCCCTGTGGCGCGCCTCGACGGCTTTTCTCGGCTGGTTGATCCTTGCTCTGGCCTTCGGCGCAGCGGCGCTGGGCGCCCTGCTGGCGTCGCAGATCGACCGGGCGGGACTTTGGGGCTCCGTTTCCAACTTTGCCACCCCCACAGCCGCACACGCGCGCGCCGAGGGCTGGGCGGCGCTTTCCGAGAGGGTGTGAGCCATGGGTGTCCGCACCAAGTTCAGCCAGACTGACCTAGAGAAGGTGCTCCGCACGACCAAGGAGGCCGGCCTGCCGGTGACCGTGGTCAGGGTAGGGCCGCAGGGCGAAATCGAAGTGCGCTGCGGCCCGCAGGAACCCGCAGACGAATTCGATGCGACGGATATGCGCAGATGACCAAGAGAGAGTTGCCCAAGTATGTTTATCGCAAGAAGGGTGGCGGGGTCTATTTCCAACGCCGAGTCTTCAAGACGGTCCGGTTCGTCAGCGAGCCGAGCACGCCAGAGTTCTGGGCTGAATATGCCCTGATCCTGCGCGGCCGTGCGCCAGTGCCTGAGGGGCGCACCCTGAAAGCATTGGCGATCGGCTATCAGCTCAGTGATCGCTTCACCGGTTTGGCGCCGAGGACGCGGCAGGATTATCTGCGCGTGCTGGACTATGTGAAGGAGAAGCTGGGCCACCTGCCGGCCGATAGGATGCAGCGCAAGGACGTGATCCGGGGACAGCAGGCCAACAAGGACGCGGTGCGCTTCGCCAACTACATCGTCCAGGTGCTGCGCGTCATGTTCGAGCACGCGATTGATCAGGGCTGGCGCCAGGACAATCCGGCCAAAGGCGTTCGGCTGCTGAAAAGCGGCCGAACGCCCCGTTTGCCATGGCCGCCCGAGAAAATCGCGGCGTTCCGTGAGGCCGCGCCGCTTGGGACGCGTGCGAGGCTGATCTTCGAGCTTTTGCTGGGAACGGGCCAGCGCATCGGTGACGTGCTCAAGATGCGGTGGGACGACCTCGAGGAGGGCGGGGTGAATGTCCAGCAGGGCAAGACCGGAACGGTGTTGTGGATCCCGCTGATCAGCGGCCCGCGCGAGGCGCTGGGCGCTACGCCGAAAGCTGGGCTCACCATCTGCGCGCAGCCCAACGGCAGGCCGACCAGCTATGACGGCGCCCATGCCATGATCATGAAGGTGCGCAAGTCCATCGACGCGGAAGCATTCGATATCCATGCCTTGCGCCACACCGCGGCGCATGAGCTGGCTGCGGCCAAATGCTCGGACGAACTGATCCAGGCGATCACGGGGCACACGAACTTGGGAATGGGGAAGCACTATACCGGTTCCGCTAGCCAGAAGCCCCGTGCTAAAGAGGCGCAGTCGCGCCGCGAACAGAACAGGTGCGAAACGTGAAAGTTGAGAAACTGTTGCGAGCGACTCAAATCGAGAGTGTGAACGCAGCGAGCAAACCATTGGAAACGATGGCCATGGAAGAGCATCGTCCCCGGTGGGGCGGCCGGACTTCAAATCCGGTTGGGGCAGCGAGCCTGTCCCGGGTGGGTTCGACTCCCGCGCTCTTCCGCCAATCCTTCCGACTTGGGGAATAATCGATGCAAACCATGACGCTTGGCACCAGCGGCGTTTCCGTCAGCAGTGTCTGCCTGGGGACGATGACCTATGGCAACCAGACCGCCCCCGCCGACGCCCATCGCCAGATGGACCACGCGCTGGCGGCGGGCGTGACCTTTTTCGACACCGCAGAGATGTATCCCGTGAACCCCGTCCGGCGCGAGACCGTGGGCCGCAGCGAGGAAATCGTCGGCGACTGGCTGGCGGCGCGCGGCACCCGCGACCGCGTGCAGATCACCACCAAGGCCACCGGCCCCGGCGATATCGTCCGGCGCGAGGGGTTTGACGGGCAGATCCTGCGCCGCACCATCGACGACTCGCTCCGCCGCCTGCGGACCGACCGCATCGACCTTTACCAGCTTCACTGGCCGGTGCGGGGCAGCTATGCGTTCCGGCAGAACTGGCGCTATGACCCCTCGGGTCAGGATCGGGCGCGGACGCTGGACCACATGGCCGACGTGATCGACGCCATCGCCGGGGCGCAGCGCGCTGGCAAGATCCTGGCCTTTGGCCTGTCGAACGAATCCGCCTGGGGCACCGCGCGCTGGATCGACACCGCCGAGCGGCTGGGCGGCCCGCGTGTGGTCGCGATCCAGAACGAATATTCGCTGCTTTATCGCGCCTTCGACACCGATCTGGCCGAACTGGCGGTGAATGAGGACGTGACGCTTCTGGCCTATACGACGCTGGCGGCGGGGCTGCTGACCGGCAAATACCGCGACGGCGCCGAGCCCGCGGCCAGCCGCGCCGCCGTGGACCGCGCCAACGGCGGCAAGGGCGATCTGGGCGGCCGCCGCACCCGCCGGGCGGCCGAGGCCGTCGCGGCATGGCTGGCGCTGGCGGCGGAACTGGCGCTGGACCCGGTCCATGCCGCCATCGCCTTTACCCGGCAGCGGCCCTTCCCGGTCATCCCGATCATCGGCGCGACCGATCTGGCGCAGCTTGACCATATCCTTGCCGGGCTGGATCTGCGGTTGTCAGAGGACGCCCTGCGCCGCATCGCGCAGTTCCACCGCGACCACCCGATGCCGTTCTGACCCGGACGCCACGGAACGGCCCGGACGCCACGGAACGGATTGGCAGGACGCAGGCCGCAAGGCAATCTGCGGCCTGACCGTTCGGAGGAGAACCCATGCTGCCGCCCGTCCTTGCCAATCTGCGCATTCCCGTCGTCGCCTCGCCCATGTTCATCGTCTCGGGGCCGGAACTGGTGATCGCCCAGTGCAAGGCGGGCATCGTCGGCAGCTTTCCCGCCCTGAACGCCCGCGAAAAGGACGGAGAGCCGGCGCTGCTGGACCTGTGGCTGACCCGCATTGCCGAGGAACTGGACCGCCACAACCAGACCCATCCCGACCGTCCCGCCGCGCCCTTCGCGGTGAACCAGATCGTCCACCGTTCGAACACCCGGCTTGAGCGCGACATCGAGATCTGTCACCGCCACAAGGTGCCGATCTGGATCACCTCGCTGGGCGCCCGCCCCGAGGTGAACGCCGCCGCCCATGACTGCGGCGGCATCGCGCTGCATGACGTCATCAACAACACCTTTGCGAAAAAGGCCATCGCCAAGGGCGCGGACGGGCTGATTGCGGTGGCGGCGGGCGCGGGCGGCCATGCCGGCCCGCAATCGCCCTTTGCCCTGATCCAGGAAATCCGCGACTGGTTCGACGGCCCGCTGCTGCTGTCGGGCGCCATCGCGACCGGGCGCGCGGTGCTGGCGGCGCAGGTGATGGGCGCGGACCTTGCCTATGTCGGCAGCCCCTTCATCGCCACGGACGAGGCGAACGCCCAGCCTGATTACAAGCGCATGATCGTCGAAAGCGGCGCCATGGATATCGTGACCTCGTCGCTGTTCACCGGGGTTTCGGGGAATTATCTGGCGCCCTCGATCCGCGCGGCGGGGCTGGACCCCGACAATCTGGGCGGGGCCGACCCGTCCTCGATGGATCTGGGCAGCGCCAAGCCGCGGGCATGGAGCCAGATCTGGGGCGCCGGTCAGGGCATCGGCGCCGTGCATGAGGTGGTCCCGGCGGGCGCGCTGGTCGACCGGCTGGTGCGGGAATATGCGGTGGCGCGGCAGGACGTGGCGGCGCTGCCGCCCGCCCGCACCTGACGGCCAAAGAAAAAGCGCGGCCCCGAAGCCGCGCTTGTCGCTTGTTCGCCCGGTCCGGCGTTACGAAACCGCCAACCCCTCGGTCGAGGCGAAGAACATCGCCTGGCTGACGGCGGAACAGACCTGTTCCTCGGAATAGGGTTTCGAGATCAGGAAGGCCGGTTCGGGCCGGTCGCCGGTCAGCAACCGCTCGGGGAAGGCGGTGATGAAGATGACCGGCAATTCGCCCAGACTGCCCAGCAATTCGTTCACCGCATCGATCCCCGACGAGCCGTCGGCAAGCTGGATATCGGCAAGGATCAGGTCGGGGCGCAGGCCCGCGCCCAGTTCCACCGCGGCGCTGTGGGTGCGGGCGACGCCCGTCACCTCATGGCCCATGGCCTGCACGATGCCTTTCAGGTCCATGGCGATGATCGTCTCGTCCTCGATGATCATGACCTTGCCGGCCATGCTCTGGCCCATTTCGTCCAGCGCGATCTGGACCAGTTGCTCGGCCTCGGATTGCGGGCATTGCATGACGGCGGCGATCTGGTCGTAGCGCAGTTCCTCGATCGTGCGCAGCAGCAGCGCCTCGCGCGAGTTCGGGGTCAGGCTGCGCAGATGCGCCTGCACGCGCGCCTCGCGCGGGGTGGCGGCGCCGGTCTCGACCGGCTGGCCGGAACTTTGCCAGATGGCGTGAAAGGTGCGAAACAGCGCAATGCGGGTTTCGTCGCCCGCCATCAGCGCGCGGTCGCTGAGGATCGCCTCAAGCGTGGCGGCGGCGTAATTGTCGCCTGCGGTCTGGCTGCCGGTCAGCGCGCGCGCATAACGACGCAGGAATGGCAGCTCACGGCTGATGGACTGGGCAAGATCACCTGCGGTCATGGCTACCTCAAAAAAAACGTCATTTGTCGGAACCTGACCGGATACCTAACGGTTAGGCAGGGTGCGCACAAGATTTTCAGGAATAACTAAAAAATGAATACCGTGCCGGACGAACGCAGGCGGGCCGCGATCGAGAAACAGATCGACGAGAATCTGCGGCGCGTCTATGAACAGGATACGACCCAGCAGATACCCGACCGATTCCTGCAACTGCTGGACAAATTGCGCGAGCAGGAGTGAGCCGCATGACCGATCGAAAGCCGGCGCCCCGCGATCACAGCGGCGGCCCTGCCAACCCGCGGGATGAGCTGGTCGACCACCTGCCGGCACTGCGCGCATTCGCGCTGTCCCTGACGCGCGACGGTTCAAGCGCCGACGATCTGGTGCAGGACACCATCGTCAAGGCCTGGACGCATATCGACAAGTTCCAGCCCGGCACCAACCTGCGGGCGTGGCTGTTCACCATCCTGCGCAACACCTTCTATTCGGCACGCCGCAAGACCCGGCGCGAGATCAGCGACACTGACGGCATCCATGCCGCGCGGCAGGCGACGCGGCCCGACCATGACGGCCGGCTGGCGCTGAACGATTTCCGCAACGCCTTTGGCCAGCTTCCCGACGAACAGCGCGAGGCGCTGATCCTGGTCGGGGCCTCGGGCTTTTCCTATGAAGAGGCGGCGGCGATGACCGGCGTCGCGGTCGGCACCGTGAAGTCGCGCGCCAATCGTGGCCGCCGGCGGCTGGCCGAGCTTTTGCATCTTCAGGACGGCGAGGCGCTGGAAATGACCGATCACGCGACTTTGGCGGTGATGGCGCAGAACGCCCCGGTCATGCGCTAAGGGCCGGGGTCGTGCTGCGGCGGCTGCGGGACCGGCTGGAATTCACCAAGGGCCTGGGCTTTCGCCTTGGCGCGCTGTTGTCGGTGGCGATCCTGCCCATCGGCATGATCTCGGTCATCCAGACGCTGCACCTGTCGCGCGAATACGAACGCTCGTCGGAAATCGCGCTGCTGGGCCGCACGGCCACCGCGGCGGCGGGCGAGCGCGCGCTGTTGCAGGGCGCGCTGGGCACCGCCGACGCGCTGGGTCCGGCGGTGCTGGAGACGATGGACAATCCGCGGGCCTGTTCCGACATCATGCGCGGTTTCGTCCAGCGCACGGTGAACTTTGTCTATGCCGGCTTTACCCGGCTGGACGGCGTGACGGAATGTTCCTCGGTTCCGGGTGTGCACGACATGTCCAAGGACCCGGCATTCCTGCAATTTTCCGAAAGCCCGGGCACGCTGGTGGCGACCAGTCAGGACGGGCTGGCCACCGACCGTTCCGTGGTCATGGTGGTCCAGCCGCTTTATCGCGGCGTCGATCTGCTGGGTTATGTCGCGGTCTCGATGACCCATGACCTGCTGCGCTCGACCCATGTTTCGGCGCTGGGGACCGAGGGCGCGCGCATCCTGACCTTCAACACGCAGGGGCAGATCCTGTCCTCGGACCGCGACAACGAAGGCGATCTGGCGCAGGTGCTGCCGCGCGGGCAGACGCTGCCCTCGCTGTTGTCGCGCAGCGAGACGACCTTCCGCGACTATTCCAATTCCGGCGAACGGCGCGTCTTCAGCGTCGTGCCGGTGGTGCCGGGGCTGGTCTATGCGCTGGGGTCGTGGAACCGCGCCGACAGCGGCATCGCCGGTATCGACATCACCCGGCGCACGGCGCTGTTGTTGCCGCTGATCCTGTGGGCCTCGTCGCTGACGGTGGCCTATTTCGCCGTCTACAGGCTGGTCCTGCGCCATATCCGCGAGCTGCGCGGCCAGATGCGGCGCTTTGCCATCGGCGACCGCTCGGCGCCGCCGCCGGTGCTGACCGACGCCCCCGCCGAGATCGAGGACATGAGCCAGACCTTCCACAACATGGCCCGCATCCTGATCCGCGACGAAGAGGCGATGGAGACCTCGGTCAACGAAAAGACCGTGCTGCTGAAAGAGGTCCATCACCGGGTCAAGAACAACCTGCAATTGATCGCCTCGATCATCAACATGCAGATCCGGGTGATCGACCATGACGACGCCAAGCGCGTCCTGCGGTCGGTTCAGGACCGGGTGGCGTCGCTGGCGACGATCTATCGCAACCTCTATCAGGCCGAGCATCTGGATTCGGTCGAGGCCGACCGGCTGATCCGCGACATCATCAACCAGATGGCCAATGCCTCGGTCGGGCCGGGGGCGGGGTTGCGCATCGACACCGGGCTGGAACCCCTGGTCCTGATGCCCGATCAGGCGGTGCCGCTGACGCTGCTGGCGACCGAGGCATTCACCAACGCGCTGAAATATTCCGGCGCCTCGGACCCCGGTGCGCAGCCATGGGTGCGGGTCAGCCTGCGCGGCGACGGCCCCGGCATGGCGGTGCTGGAGGTCGAGAATTCGGTCGCCGCAGCGACCGAGGCCGAGGGCACCGGCCTTGGCAGCCAGTTGATCGAGGCCTTTGCCACCCAGCTTGGCGGCAGCGCCGAACAGGAAATGTCGGGCGACCGCTTCCTGCTGCGGCTGCGTTTCAAGGTCGAGAAGGTGACCAAGCGTGCCGATCCGGGCGGGCCGCCGCGGGTGGTGCTGACCTCGGCCGCGCGGCCGGGATCGCAGCACTAGCCCTGTTCGCGGCTGACCTGCCGCATCTCACGCGCGGCGATGAAGCGGCGGCGGCGTGCCAGTTCAAGGTTGATCAGCGCCCCGGTCAGGACGGAAAATCCGCCAAGAAAGAACCACATCAGCAGCGCCACCACCGCCCCGATCGAGCCATAGATCTTGTTGTAGCTGTTGAAGCTGCCCAGATAGGCCGAAAACCCGTATGACGCCCCCGCCCAGGCCAGCGCCGCGAACAGCGACCCCCAGGTGAAGATCGGCGTGCGCGGCGTCTTCACGTTCGGACCATAGCGATAGATGATGCCGATGACGACCAGCACGATGGCGAAAATCGCGATCCACGGCACCTTGCCGATCAGCCATGTGCGCAGCGGCATGTCCGGCAGCAGGTTGAAGGCGATGGGCACCACGATGATCGTCACCAGCCCCAGCGCGATCACGCCGACGATGGTCAGCGTCAGCGCATAGGCCAGCACAAAGCCGGTGATCGTCGAATGCGAGCGCACGCCGTAAGCCGCGTTCAGCCCCGAGATCAGCCCCCCCACCCCCTGCCGGGCCGAGATGGTGGCGATCAGGAAGGAAATCCCCGTGGTCCAGCCCAGTTGCGTGGGGCCAGCCTGGATCAGCGCATTGACCTGATTGTAAAGGATCTGCGCGGCATCGGCGGGGATGAATTCCTCGCTGGCGTGCATGTATTCCTCGATCAGGGCGGGGTCGTACCACAGGCCCCACAGCGCAAACAGCGCAGCGAGGCCGGGGAACACCGCGAACATGGCGTAGAAGGCGACCCCGGCGGCGATCAGGCTGATGTGGATCTTGTCCATCCGGTCAAAGATCGCAAGGATGAACCGCCACACGTCACCGATCAACGACCCGCCTCCGTCATACGTTCCGCCCGCTGACCGGCGGCATCAGCCCTCGGATATTTTGTAGCGAAGCCATACCGCCTTGTCGCCCATTTTCGCCACGAAGGCGTCGTGCGCGGCGTTCTCATCGGCGGTCAGGCGTGGGGCAAGGGCGCGCGAGCGCGGGCCGCGCGGCGCGGCGATGGCGCCCGCCCCGCCCTGCCCCGGGGCGCCGCCCTGGGCGGAAATGTCCAGCACCAGCCCCGGCTGGCGGCCGCCGCGCAGCGCCAGATAGACCTCGGCCAGAAGCTCGCTGTCCAGAAGCGCGCCGTGCAGCGTCCGGTTCGAGTTGTCGATGCGGAACCGCCGGCACAGCGCATCCAGCGAGTTCTGCGCGCCCGGAAACTTGTTGCGGGCGATTTCCAGCGTATCGACGGCGCGGGAATAGGGCATGACCGCGCGGCCCGCCCATTTCAGTTCCGCGTTCAGGAATTTCATGTCGAACTGGGCGTTATGGATCACCAGTTTCGCGTCATCGCCGATGAAATCGACGAAATCCTGCACGATCTGCGCGAATTTCGGCTTGTCGCGCAGGAAATCGTCGCCCAGCCCGTGAACGTCAAATGCCTCTTTCGGCATCGGGCGTTCGGGGTTGATATACTGGTGATAGGTCCGGCCCGTCGGCAGGTGGTTCATCAGCTCGACCGCGCCGATCTCGACGATGCGGTCGCCGGTTTCGGGGTCGAAGCCGGTGGTTTCGGTATCAAGGACGATCTCACGCATCGGGCTTCCTTGCCATGATCCGGTCGCAGATGTCCATGATCGCGACCCGCGCCCCCGCCAGCGTGTCCGAGGGGATCACCCAGTCGGCGCGCTGGCGCTTTTCCGCATCCGGCATCTGGCGCGACAGGATCAGCCGGAAGTTCTCCTCGGTCATGCCGGGGCGGGACATGACACGGGCGCGCTGAACCTCGGCCGGGGCCGAGACCACGGCGACCCCGTCCAGCCCCGTCTGGGCGCCGGTCTCGTATAGCAGGGGGATATCCAGCACCACGATGGGCGCCGCGGCGTGCCGGGCGATAAAATCGGCGCGGTCGGCGGCGACAAGGGGATGCACGATCCCCTCAAGCCGCGGAAATCCCGAAGGGTCGGCGGCCAGCGCTTGCCGCAGCCGGGCGCGGTCGATGCCGCCATCCGTCAATGTGCCCGGAAATGCCGCCGCCACCGGCGCCACCGCCGCGCCGCCGGGCGCGTAAAGCCGGTGGACGGCCGCATCGGCGTCCCAGACCGGGTGGCCAAGTTCGCGAAACATGCCCGAGGCCGTGGACTTGCCCATGCCGATGCCGCCGGTCAGCCCCAGACGGAAGCTCATGCCAGTACGGCCTGCCGCAGGGCGTCGTCCACCTCGGGGCGCTGGCCGAACCAGCGCTCGAACCCGGGGGCGCCCTGATGCAGCAGCATCCCCAGGCCGTCGACGATTTCGCAGCCGCGCGACTGCGCCTCAAGCAGGAAGGGCGTCATCAGCGGCGTATAGACAAGATCGGTGACCAGCGTGCCCGGCGCCAGCGCATCCAGCGGCACGCGCAGGGGCGGCTTGCCCTCCATCCCCATCGAGGTGGCGTTCACGACCGTCATCGCGCCCTCAAGCATGTTGCCGGCCTGCGCCCAGTCATAGACGACGACCTTGGCGCCGAACTCGGCCTTGATCTGCTCGGCGCGGACGCGGGTGCGGTTGGCGATGCGCAGCTCGGTCACGCCGCTTTCCAGAAGCGAGGCGACGACCGCGCGCGCCGCCCCTCCGGCGCCGATCACCGCCGCCGGGCCAAGGTCCGGGATCCAGCCCGGCGCATTCTGGCGGATATTGGCGATGAAGCCGTAGCCGTCGGTATTGTCGGCATGGATCTTGCCGTCGGGGCGAAAGATCAGCGTATTCGCCGCGCCGATCAGTGCCGCGCGGTCGGTGACCACATCGGCCAGCGCCAGCACGGATTCCTTGTGCGGGATGGTCACATTGGCGCCGACGAAGCCCATGCGCGGCATGGCGCGCAGGACCTCGGCCAGATGTTCGGGCATGACCGGCAGCGGGATGTAATGGCCATTGATGCCATAGCGTTGCAGCCAGTGCCCATGCAGCCGGGGCGAGCGTGAATGCGCAATCGGCCAGCCGATGACCCCGGCGATGGGGGCGTGGCGCGGCTGCGGGGGCTGGGTGGTGTCTGGCATGACGGGACCGGAATTGGTTTCGGTTCGGGAATTGCGGTTGGCCGCGCGTAGTCAGACGCCATTTTCAGGCATCCTGTCCGAGAAGTGCCGCCCCCCCGGTTCCGGGTCAAGCGGCTTTGCCCCATGGCTGGACAAGCGCGGCAGGAATGCAACCCTGCCGCGAAGTCAGGCCGGCCCGATAGCCGGCATGTCAGGCAGTTCGCCCTGATCCAGCAGGTCGTCCAGCGTCAGCGATTCGATCAGCAGCAGATAGGACCAGAACACCTGTCCGAACATCTTGCGCAGGCGGCAGGTCTTTTCGTCCTCGCAATCCTCGCAGCGCTGGTATGACCGGCGCGACAGGCAGGGCAGCGGCGCGATGGGGCCGTCCACCTGCCGCAGCAATTCCCCGATCGAGATTTCGCCGGGCGGCTTGATCAGCACATACCCGCCCGAGCGTCCGCGCCGCGATCCGACATAACCCGCGTTGCGCAGTTCCAGCATGATATGTTCCAGAAAACGCTTGGGCGCGCCCGAGCGCTGGGCGATCTCTTCGATGGTCAAGGCGCCGCCGCCCTCGGCCAGTTCGTCGCCAAGTGTCATCAGGGCCTTGATGGCATATTTTGTCTTCTGCGAGATCATAACGAATCCTTAGTGACCCGCAGGCAGATGCGCAAGTTTTCGGCAGAACGCCACGGTTCAGCCGGCGCGGGCCGGGCCATTGGGCCATATGATCGACAAGCTGCCCTGCCGCCGGATTGACGCCCGCCGGGCTGATGACATTGCCCTGTCGCGCGGTTAGGTTTGCCCCATGCTCGACTATACCGACCTTTCCGCCCGTATCCGTGCCCTGACCCATGGCGAAACCGACGAGGTTGCGCTGATGGCGACGCTGGCCTGCGAAATCCACCACGCGGACGACCGCTTCGACTGGACCGGCTTTTACCGCGTCACCCAGCCCGAATTGCTGAAGATCGGCCCCTATCAGGGCGGGCATGGCTGCCTTGTGATCCCGTTCTCGCGCGGGGTCTGCGGGGCGGCGGCGCGGACGCGACAGGTGCAGCTTGTCCCTGACGTCGAGGCCTTTCCCGGCCATATCGCCTGCGCCAGCTCGACCCGGTCGGAACTGGTGCTGCCGGTCTTTGGTCTGGCCGGGCGGCTGATCGGCGTGCTGGATATCGACAGCGACCAGCCCGACGCCTTCACCGCCCGGGATGCCGTTGAACTGCAAAGGATCCTTGATGACACATTTGCCAACACAGCCTGCGCCGACACCGGCGGGCACGACTGAATTCACCGGCCATTGCCTGTGCGGCGCCATCCGCTTTCGCGGCACCTATGACGCGGGCCACGACCTGAACGCCTGCCATTGCAGCCAGTGCCGGCGCTGGTCGGGCCATGTCTGGGCGGCGATCCTGCCGAAAACGCTGGAGATCACCGGCACGCCCGCGTGGTATCGGGCCTCGGATTTCGCGCGGCGGGGATTTTGCGCCACTTGCGGATCGTCGCTGTTCTGGCAACGCGACGGCTCGGACATCATTGACGTGGCGGCGGGGGCCATCGACAGCCCGACCGGGCTGCGCCTTCAGGGCCATATCTTCGTCGCCGACAAGGGCGATTATTACGAGATCGCCGACGGCCTGCCGCAGGACGCGCGCGAGACTTGACCTTTTCGCGGCCGTGCTGGATCAACCGCGAAACGGCTTTACCGGGACTGGCTGACATGATCTGGGACACGCTTGCGAATATCCCTGCTGCGGCGCTGATAACCTTTGTGCTGGGCGGGCTCGCGCTGAACTTCGCGCCGGGTCAGGACGTGTTCTTCGCCAGCGCCTGCGGGATTCAGGGCGGCCCGCGCGCCGGCGCCCTTGCCGGGCTTGGCGTCGGGCTGGGCGTGCTGTTTCACCTGACGCTGGCGACCATCGGCCTGGGCGCCATCGTCGCCACCCATCCCGGGGCGCTATTGGCGATCAAATATGCGGGCGCTGCCTATCTGCTGGTGCTGGCATGGAAAAGCTGGCGCGCGGGGCCGGTCGATCCACAGGCCAATGCGGCGCGCAAGCCGTGGAACATCATCCGGCGCGGCGCGCTGTCGAATATCCTGAACCCCAAGCCGGTGCTGTTCCTGCTGGCCTTCCTGCCGCAATTCACCAGCCCGGATTATGGCCCGATCTGGCAGCAGATCCTGGGGCTGGGGCTGATCTTCACCTTTACCGGCACGCTGGTGACCATGGGCTACGGTATCGTTGCGGGCTATGCCGGGCATATGCTGGGCCGCCGGCTGGGGCTGATGAACCGGATCGCGGCGGTGATGTTTGCGGGCCTTGCCCTGCGCCTTGTCGCGAAATGAGCTATGTCTACCAGCCCACCGCCGAGCAGCCGCAGGTGATCCATGCCGATCACGAGGTGCTGGTCGTGGACAAGCCCGCGGGGCTTTTGTCGGTTCCCGGCCGGGGCGAGGATCGCGCCGATTGCCTGATCGAGCGTCTGCGCGGCGCATTCCCGACCATCCTGCTGGTCCACAGGCTTGATCTGGATACCTCGGGCGTGATGGTCTTTGGCCTGACGCCCCATGCGCAGCGCAACCTCTCGAAGCAGTTCGAGGAACGCCGTACCAAGAAAACCTATGTCGCCCGCCTTGCCGGCCGGCTTGAGCCGAAAACCGGCACCGTCGATCTGCCGCTGATCGTGGACTGGCCGAACCGGCCCCGGCAAAAGGTCGATCACGATCAGGGGCGCCCGGCACAGACCGACTGGCGGGTGATCCGCGCCGACGACCGGGAAACCCGCGTGCGGCTGATGCCTTTGACCGGGCGCAGCCACCAGTTGCGCGTCCATATGGCCGAACTTGGCCACCCGATCCTGGGCGATCCGCTTTACGCCAGCGGGGCGGCGGCGGATTATCCGCGCCTGATGCTGCATGCCGAAACCCTGCGTTTCAAGCATCCCGAAACCGGGGTCATGCAAAGCTTTTCCGCGCCGGTGCCGTTCTAGGGCCGGAACCCGATCCCGCGCCCAAGGTTGACCCAAGTATAACCATGGGGGCGAGGACAATGACCCAAGTCGAGTTCAGCCGCCGCGCCGCCCTGATGCTGGGCGGTCTGCCGGCGCTTATGGCCCTGCCGGTGCAGGCGCAGACCGCGCCGGCCGCCCCGGGCTTTGCGGGCCGCGCGCAGACGATCGGGCTGGGCGCGTTTCAGGTGACCACGCTTCTGGGCGGCGAAAGCATGCGCCCCGACCCGATCGGCACCTTCGGCATCGGCGTCGACAAGGCCGAATTCGACCGCGTCAGCGCCGAAAACTTTCTGCCGCCGGACCGCGCGGGCAGTTCCTTTACCCTGACGCTGGTGAAAACCCCCAAGGCGCTGATCCTGTTCGACACCGGCATGGTGCCGGAAAACAACCGCGCCTCGCTGGCGGTCGCCGGCTATACGCCCGCGGACGTGACCCATATCGTCCTGACCCACATGCATCCCGACCATATCAGCGGGTTGATGGCGGGCGGGCAGCCGAATTTCCCCAATGCCGCGCTGATCTTTCCCAAGCTGGAAAACGATTACTGGTCGGTCAATCCCAGCGATGCCTATACCGCCAATGTCGCGCCGCTTGTCGCCAATGCCCGCCAGATCGGCGACGGGGACGAGATCCTGCCCGGCATCCGCGCCGAGGCCGCCCATGGCCACACGCCCGGTCATACCACCTATCTGCTGGAAAGCGAGGGGCAAAGGCTGCTGCTGACCGGCGACACCTTCAACCATTACGCCTATTCGGTCGGGCATCCCGACTGGCATGTGCGCTTCGACATCGACAAGGACATGGGTGCGGCGACGCGCGCCCGGGTGCTGGCGCGGCTGGCCGATGAACGCATCCCCTGCATCGGCTATCACATGCCGTTCCCGGCGCTGGCCTTCATCGCCCCGAACGGCGTGGGGTCGAATGGCGCGGGGTCCTATCGCTATGTGCCCGCGACCTATCAGTTCGCGGGCTAGGCGGTTGCCGGGTCAGGCGGTCTCGTACAGCTCCAGCGGCAGGCCGTCGGGATCGGCGAAGAAGGTGAAGCGCGCGCCTGTATATTCATCGACGCGGATCGGCTCGACCGTGACGCCCAGGGCGGTCAGCCGGGCACAAGCGGCATCGATGTCATCGACGGCAAAGGCAAGGTGGCGCAGGCCCTGCGCCTCGGGGGTGTTGGGGCGCGGCGGCGGGTTCGGAAAGGAAAACAGCTCGATCTGGCCGCCGCCCGGCAGCGCAAGGTCCAGCTTCCACGACTGCCGCGCCGCGCGCAGGTTTTCGGCGATGATGCGCAGGCCAAGGATGCGCGTATAGAAATCGCGCGAGCGGTCGTAATCCGAACAGATGATCGCGGCGTGATGGATGCTGCGCAGCATGGCCCCTAGTCCAGATTGAAGACGCGGGCGGGCTGCACCTCGCCGCCCATATAGCGGCCGATGCACAGCGCCCGGCCATTGCGGCTGACCCAGACCTCTTCGCCGAATTCGGCATGGCCCAGCACCTGACCGGGATTGCCGTTCAGGATGCGGGTGGCGCCGATCTCGGTCGCGGCCATCTCGGGCAGGTCGGCCAGCGCGGACTGGATCGGCAGCAGCGCGGCCTCGATCTCGGCCTGATTGGCGCGGTCGATGCGGTCGAAGGCAAAGCCGTCGGCGGCGTCGAAGGGCCCCGACCAGATGCGGCGCAGATGCGCGACATGGCCAAGGCAGCCAAGCTGGCGGCCCAGATCGCGGGCGATGGCGCGGACATAGCCGCCCTTGCCGCAGACCATGCGCAGATCGGCCGTGTCCGCCGTCACGCCCAGCAGTTCCAGCGATTCCACCCATAGCGGGCGCGCGGCCAGTTCCACCACCTCGCCTTCGCGGGCAAGGTCATAGGCGCGGGCGCCATCGACCCTGACCGCCGAGACGTTCGGCGGCACCTGCATGATGTCGCCGGTAAAGGCCGGCAGCGCGGCGCGAATCTCGGCGTCAGAGGGGCGTGCGGCGCTGGTTTTCAGCACCTCGCCCGAGGCGTCGTCGGTCGCCGTCTCGGCCCCCCAGTTCACGGTGAAGTCATAGGCCTTCAGCGCGTCGGTCAGGATCGGCACGGTCTTGGTCGCCTCGCCCAGGGCCACCGCCAGAACGCCGGTCGCATCGGGGTCCAGCGTGCCGGCATGGCCGGCCTTTTTCGCGTCCAGCGCCCAGCGGACCCGGCTTACCACATCCGTCGAGCCGATGCCCGCGGGCTTGTCCACGATCAGCCAGCCGTGGATCTCGCGTCCTTTTTTCCGTGCCATTATTTCCGTTCCGTATATCCGATGATCGGCCCCAGCCGCCGGCCGAAATCGGCGCGGTTCAGCGCAGGCGCATACAGGCGCGAGATCGAGCCGTCAAAGTAAAGCGCATCCCGCGCCCCAAGCCCGTCGCGGAACAGGCGGCCGAATTCGTGAAACGTCACCGCCCGGTCGGAAATCGCGAACCATGCCGTCCCGCCATCGGCCGAGACGCCGACGCCGTTCCGGATATGGCGGCTGTCGCTGTCGATCAGGAAACGCGGATGCAGCGCGCCGTCGATGACCAGCATCGGCCCCGATTGCGTGGCCAGCCGGCATTCCGGCTGCGCCTTCGCAAAGGCCCGGCTTTCCACGACCTGATAGGGCCGCGCGCCACCGGTGCAGAAGACGCCGTTGGGCAGCATGCCGAAATTGTCGTTGCTGGCGCCGGTGACAAGTTCGCCCGCCCGGACGCCATCGCTGAGATAAAGCCCGACCGGCCGGTAATCGGCGTGATACATGCCGGCATTCATGGCAAATCCCAGCACCTCGTCGGGGGCAAGGTTGCGGCGCACAGCGGTGAAATCGCCAAGCGGCTGGCCGCCCGGGCCGTTCAGCCACAGCTTCAGGCCCGGTTCCTGCGCGGCGTTCAGCGTGCAGACGACATAGCCCTGACCGTCGAAGTCGCGCCTTTCGCACAGCCCGGCCATGGCCGGCAGCGTCATGGCGATCAGCGCGCCGACGGCCAGACCCAGCCGGCGCTTCAGCCTAATCCTCGTCATCCGGGTCGTCGGTCGATTCGACATCGCGGCGGACCCGGTCCTCGTTCAGCAGGCGGCGGGTGTCGTCCATGCGGTCGAAGGTCTCGTCCAGCACAAAGCGAAGCTGCGGCGCATATTTCAGCGTCATCGCCTTGGCGACCAGGTGGCGCAGCTCGGGCGCGTTGCGGCGCAGCGCGGCCAGCGCGTCATCGGCGCCCTGCCCGCCCAGGGGCAGCACATAGGCCGTCGCCACCTTCAGGTCGGGCGAGGTCCGCACCTCTCCGACCGTGATCGAGTGGCGGTTCAGGTCTGGGTCATGGACGTCGCCGCGCAGCAGGACGTCCGACAGGGTGCGGCGGATCAGTTCCCCCACGCGAAGCTGCCGCTGCGAGGGGCCGGTGCCGGAATGAAAACGGTTCTGTGCCATGGCCGCAGATGTAGGGGGTCGCGGCCTGCGCCGCAACGGGATAGAGAGGGGGCGAACACGGTAATGCGGGGATTGGGCATGGAAAAGCCGGGAATCGTGGTGACGGGCGCATCGGGCCGCATGGGGCAGATGCTGGTGCGCACCATTCTGGATTCGGATCAGGCGCGCCTTGTCGGCGCCGTCGAGCGTCCGGGCAATCCTTGGATCGGCCGCGATCTGGGCGAGGCGATGGGCGGCGCGCCCCTTGGCATCACCGTCACTGACGACGCGGTGGGCGCGATTGCCGGCGCGCAGGCGGTGATCGACTTCACCAGCCCCGCCGCCACCGTGGCCTTTGCCGAACTGGCGGCGCAGGCCCGCGCCGTGCATGTGATCGGCACCACCGGGCTTGAGCCCGCCGATCTGGCCCGCATCAAGGCCGCCGCCCGCCACGCCCCCATCATCCGCGCCGGCAACATGAGCCTTGGCGTCAACCTGCTGGTCGGCCTGACCCGCAAGGTCGCCGCGGCTTTGGGCGAGGATTGGGATATCGAGGTGGTCGAGGCCCATCACAACCGCAAGGTCGATGCCCCCTCGGGCACCGCGCTGATGCTGGGCGAGGCCGCCGCCGAGGGCCGCGGCCAAAGCCTTGACGACCTGCGCACCCCTGCGCGCGAGGGCATCACCGGCGCACGCGAAAAGGGCTCCATCGGCTTTTCCGCCATCCGCGGCGGCGATATCGTCGGCGAACATGACGTGATCTTCGCCAGCACGGGCGAACGCGTGATCCTGCGCCACGTCGCCACCGACCGCGCCATCTTTGCCCGCGGCGCGCTGCGGGCGGCGCTGTGGGGGCAGGACAAGGGGCCGGGCGAATACGACATGGCCGACGTGCTGGGCCTGTGATCCGCCGTGACGGGGTCTTGCGCGACATGCCGGGCCTTGACGGGCTTGGCTTTGACGGACCGCGCCTGCGGGCATAGATTTGTGCCATGACCCTGCTTGCCACGCTTGACCATGCCGATGCCGACCTGACCGCCTGCCTTGCGCGGGTGATGGCGGCATTGCTGAAACCCGGCGACGTCATCGCGCTTGAAGGTCCGGTCGGCGCCGGCAAGACGCATTTCGCCCGCGCCTTCATCCGCGCGCGGCAGGGCGATCTGGCCGAGGACGTGCCCAGCCCGACCTTCACGCTGGTCCAGACCTATGACGACCCCATGGGCACCGAAATCTGGCACGCCGACCTGTACCGCCTGACCCATCCCGATGAGCTGATCGAGCTGGGCCTGGACGAGGCCATGCGCGATGCCATCGTGCTGATCGAATGGCCCGACCATGGCGGCCCGCTGCCCGATCCGCTGGTCTTGGGGCTTGAACCCGCCCATGATTTCCCCGAACTGCGCCGCATCACGCTGGCCGGGTCGGAACCGCGCTGGGGCGCGATGGCGCGGCTGCCCGCCATCGCCCGGCTGATCCACCGCGCCGGCTGGTCCGGGGCGCGGCTGCTGCCCTTGGCGGGCGATGCCTCGTCCCGGCGCTATTTCCGCCTGCTGGACGGCGGGCGCAGCGCCGTCCTGATGGATGCCGCGCCCGGCACCACCGACAGCTATGTGGCCATGACGCAATGGCTGCGCCACCGCGACCTGCACGCGCCCGAGATCCTGGCCGCCGATCAGGTCGAGGGGCTTTTGCTGCTTGAGGACATGGGCGACGACCTTGTGGCGCGGGTGCTGGAAACCGAACCGGCGCTGGCGCCGCGCATCTATGACCGCATGACCGACCTTCTGGTCGAGCTTGCCGGCCATGCGCCGCCCGACTGGGTCCTGCGTCTGGACGGCCCGGAACTGGCGCGGCAGGTCGGGCTTTTCGCCGAATATTACCCCGCCGCCGCTGGCGCCCCCGGCAAGGGCGCCGATGTGGCCGACATCATCGCCGCATTGCATGAGGAACTGGCCGGGGACGTGCCCCCCGTCCTTGGCCTGCGCGATTTCCACGCCGAGAACCTGCTCTGGCACGATGCCGAACCGCTGGGCATCCTTGATTTTCAGGACGCGGTGTCGGTGCATCCGGCCTATGACCTTGTCTCGGGCTTGCAGGATGCGCGCCGCGACGTGGACCCGGCTATCGAGGCGGCGCAGATCGGCCGCTTCATCGCGGCGACCGGGGCCGATGCCGACCGCTTCCGCGCGGCTTACGCGCTGCTGGGCGCGCAGCGCGGCTTGCGGATCATGGGCATCTTTACCCGCCTTGCGCAGCGCGACGGCAAGCGTCGCTATCTGGCCTTCATGCCGCGCGTCTGGGACGCCATCCAGCGCGACCTTGCGCATCCGGCGCTGGCGCCGCTGGCCCGTGCGCTGACGGGCATCCCCGCGCCCACGCCCGAGGTGATCGAAAGGATCGCGCAAGCATGAGCCTGCCTTTGATGGTCTTTGCCGCGGGCAAGGGCACCCGCATGGCGCCGCTGACCGATGTGACGCCAAAGCCCCTGATCGCCGTCGGTGGCCAGACGCTGCTGGACCGGGCGCTGGTCCAGGCGCGCCAGGCCGGGGCCGGGCCGGTGGTGGTCAATATCCACCATCTTGGCCAGCAGATCCGCGATCACATCGCCGGGCAGGATATCGCGGTTTCCGACGAATCCGACCTGCTGCTGGAAACCGGCGGCGGTCTGCGCAAGGCGCTGCCGCTGCTGGGGCCGGGGCCTGTGATCACAATGAACCCGGACGTGGTCTGGACCGGGCCGAACCCGCTGCCGCCGCTGCTGGCGGCATGGGACGATGCACGCATGGACGCGCTGCTGATGCTGGTGCCGATTTCCCGCGCCCATGGCCGCACGGGCGGCGGCGATTTCAGCCTGGACCCCGGCAACCGCCTGATCCGCAAGGGCGATCTGGTCTATGGCGGCGTGCAGATCATCCGCCCCGACCGGCTGGCCGAAATCGATGCGCAGGTGTTTTCGCTGAACCGGCTTTGGGATCTGATGATCGCCGAAGGCCGCGCCTTTGGCCTGATCCATGCCGGCGAATGGTGCGATGTCGGCCGCCCCGACTGCATCCCGCTGGCCGAGGCGCTTTTGGATGGCTGACTGGCAGAACGGCCTTTTCGCCCTGCCCTGCGGCGCCGATTTCGCCGGCGCCTTCGCCGAGGGGCTGATCGCGCGGATGCGCGGCCGGCCGCCGCAGGACATGGCGCGGGTGACGGTCTATGCCAACTCGGGCCAGTCCTTGCAGGCCCTGCGTGAGGCGCTGATCTGGCGCGGCCCGCTGATCCTGCCCCGGCTGCGGCTGATCGCCGATCTGGGCGGCGGCTCGGCCACCGCGCCCCTTGCCCGGCGGCTTGAGCTGGGTCGGCTGATCGACGCGGCGCTGCGCGCCGATCCCGGTCTTGCACAGGGGCAATCGGTGCCGGAACTGGCGGCCTCGCTGGCGGCGCTGATGGCCGAGATGCAGCTTGAGGGGCTGGACGCGACGGCGCTTGAGCGCATCGATGCCGGCGATCACGCCCAGCATTGGGCGCGGGCGCTGGCCTTCCTGAAGATCGCCGCCGGCTATTATCTGGCCGATCCGCCGCAGGACCGCGAATCGCGCCAGCGCGCCGCGGCCGAGGCGCTGGCCGCCGACTGGGCGCGGGGCGCGAACCTGCCGGACGGGCCGGTGGTGGTCGCGGGCTCGACCGGCTCGCACGGGGCGACGCGGGACTTCATGCGCGCCGTCGCCCGCCTGCCGCTGGGCGCGGTGGTGCTGCCCGGCTATGACGCCGACCTGCCGCAGGCGGTCTGGGACGGGCTGGATGTCCGGGCCGAGGATCACCCGCAGGCCCGCTATGCCCCTTTGCGCGCCGAATTCGGCGCCCCGGCCGACTGGCTGCCCGACACCGCGCCCGACCCGGTGCGGAACCGGCTGATCTCGCTTGCCTTGCGTCCCGCGCCGGTGACGGATCAATGGATCGAAGAGGGGCCCGCGCTTGGTCCCCTGATCCCGGCCACGCAGGGCCTGACCCTGATCGAGGCCGGCCAGCCCGCCGAGGAGGCCGAGGCCATCGCCCTGATCGTCCGCGAGGCGGTTCAGGACGGCCGCCCCGTCACCCTGATCGCCGCCGACCGGATGCTGACGCGGCGCGTGCAATCGGCGCTGGACCGCTGGGGCATCATTCCCGACGATTCCGCCGGCCAGCCGCTGCCGCTGACCGCGCCGGGGCTGTTTTTGCGCCATGTCGCCGATCTGTTCGGGCAGGCGCTGACGCTGGATGTGCTGCTGGTCCTGCTGAAGCATCCGGTGACGGCGACCGGGCTTGGCGGCGACTACCGGCGCGAACACAACCGCCATTCCCGCGATCTGGAGCTGCGCTTGCGCGCCCATGGTCCGGCCTTTCCCGACGGCGCCGCCCTGCGCGCATGGGCGGATCGCGGGGATGAGAAAAGCAAGCCATGGGCGCTGTGGCTGGCCGACATGCTGGACCGCATCCTGCCCTTTGCCGGGGACCGCGCCCCGCGCCCCTTGCCCGCGCGCCTTGGCGATCTGCGCGGGCTGGCCGAGGCGCTGGCCGCCGGGCCGGGCGGCAGCGCGGATGCGTCGGAACTGTGGGGCAAGGCCTCGGGCGCGCTGGCGCGGGGCGTGCTGGACCACCTTGCCGCCCATGCGGGTCAGGGCCACGACCTGCGCCCGGGCGAGTTCCGCGACCTCGTTTACGGCGAATTGCAGGGGCAGGCGGTGCGTCAGGACGTGGCCGCGCATCCCCTGATCCGCTTTCGCGGCCCGCGTGAGGCGCGGACCGAGGGCGTGGGCGAGGCCGCCGGCCTTGTCATCCTTGCCGGGCTGAATGAGGGCGGCTGGCCGCAGGCGCTGCCGCCCGACCCGTGGCTGTCGCGCCCGATGCGGCTGGCGGCGGGGCTGACCCTGCCCGAACGCCGCGTGGGTCTGGCCGCGCATGACTTTCAGCAGGCGGTGGGGGCGGCGCAGGTGGTGCTGACCCGTGCCCGCCGCGATGCCGAGGCCGAGACCATCCCCTCGCGCTGGTTGAACCGGCTGGTGAACCTTTTGGGCGGCCTGCCCGACCAGCAGGGGCCGCAGGCGCTGGCCGACATGCGCGCGCGCGGCAGGCGCTGGCTGGACCTTGCCGCCCTGCAGGCGCAGCCGCGGATGCGGACCCCGCCGGCGCGCCGCCCCTCGCCCATCCCGCCCGCGCCGGCGTTGCGCGACATGTCGGTGACCGAGGTGCGCAGCCTGATCCGCGACCCCTATGCGGTCTATGCCCGCCGGGTGCTGGGCCTGCGGGCGCTGGACCCCCTGCGCCCCGAACCCGACGCGGCCGAACGCGGCACGGTCCTGCACGACATCATGGACCAGTTCCTGAAGGGCCTGCCCGACCTGCCCGAGGCGCCCGAGCTGATGGCCGCGCGCCTGCTGGAGATCACCGACCGCGTGCTGGATGAAAAGGTGCCGTGGCCCTCGGCCCGGCTGTTCTGGCGGGCGCGGATCGCGGGCGTGGCGCAGCGCCTGATGACGGATGAGGCCGCGCGCCTGACCCAAGGCCGCCCCGCCGTCGTGGAAACGCGCGCCGAACTGCCTGTCCCCGGCGTCGATTTCCGCCTGACGGCCAAGCCCGACCGGCTGGACCTGCTGGCCGATGGCCGGGTGCAGGTCTATGACTACAAGTCCGGCAAGCCCCCGACCGACAAGCAGATCGCGCATTTCGACAAGCAATTGCCGCTTGAGGCGGCGATGGTCGAACAGGGCGCCTTTGCCGCGCTGGGCCGCGCCGATGTGGCCGGCATCAGCTATATCCAGCTTGGCGGCGATGGCCGGACCGAGACGCGCGATTTCGGCCCCGGATTCGCGCAGGAAACCTGGGCGGGCTTTGTCGAACTGATCGGGCTTTACCTGCGCGGAGAGCGCGGCTTTACCGCCCGCCTCGCCATGGAGCGCGCCGATCACGCCAGCGACTACGACCACCTGTCGCGCCACGGCGAATGGGACACGACCGAGGCCGCCACACCCGAAAGGTTCCGCGATGGATGAGGCGACGCTGGCGCAGGTCCGGGCCGCGGATCCCGGACGCTCGACCTGGCTGACGGCCAATGCCGGCTCGGGCAAGACGCGGGTGCTGACCGACCGCGTGGCGCGGCTTTTGCTGGCGGGGACCGCGCCGGAAAAGATCCTGTGCCTGACCTATACCAAGGCCGCCGCGACCGAGATGCAGAACCGCCTGCTGGCGCGGCTGGGCACATGGGCGATGCTGCCCGAACCCGACCTGCGCGCCGAACTGGCCCGGCTGGGCGAGGATGGGGGCGCCACCCCCGACCTGCGCGCCGCGCGCCGCCTGTTCGCCCGCGCCATCGAGACGCCGGGCGGCCTGAAGGTCCAGACCATCCACAGCTTTTGCGCCGGCGTCCTGCGCCGCTTCCCGATCGAGGCCGGCGTCCCCCATGGCTTTACCGAGCTTGACGACCGCTCTGCTGCGCTGATCCGCGCCGAGATCATCGAGGAGATGGCCCGCGAAAACGCCCCCGAACTTGCCGACCTGCTGCTGCTGCATTCGGGCGAGAACCTCGACGCCTTCCTTGCCGGTCTGCGGGGGTTCGAGGCCCCCGCGGACCGGGACGCCGTCATGGCGGCCAGCGGGCTTGGTCCGGGCGAGGATCTGGACGGCCTGCTGGCCCAGACCTTTTCTGATGGCGCGCTGGTCATCCCGGCGCTGATCCCGCATCTGCTGAAAAGCGGCGTGAACGACCAGAAGGCGGCGGCAAAGCTTGCCCCCGGCGACTGGACCCGCCCCGGCGCGGGCGAGCTTGCGCTTCTTGAGGACGTGCTGCTGACCGGCGCCGGTGCCAAGGTGCCCTTCAGCGCCAAATACGACAGTTTCCCGGCCAAGGCGGTGCGTCAGGGCGCCGCCGCCGCGCTGATCGACGATCTGGCGATCCTGATGGAGCGGGTCGAAGCCGCCCGCCCCCGTCGCGTTGCGCTGGCCCATGCCGCGCAGACGCTGGCGCTGCACCGTTTCGGCCATGCCTTCCTGACCCGCTACCGGGCGCAGAAAGCCGCGCATGGCTGGCTGGATTTCGACGATCTGATCGACCGCACCGCGCGGCTTTTGTCGGAAAACAGCATGGCGCAATGGGTGCTGTTCCGGCTGGATGGCGGCATCGACCACATCCTTGTCGACGAGGCGCAGGATACCAGCCCCGCGCAATGGCAGGTGATCGAGCGGCTGACCGACGAATTCACCGCCGGTCACGGCACGCGCGAGGGCGGGCGCAGCCTGTTCGTCGTCGGCGACCCGAAACAGTCGATCTATTCCTTTCAGGGCGCCGATATCGCCGTGTTCGAGGCGCGGCGCGCCGGTTTCGCCGATGCCTTCGCGGCGGTCGACAACCCCATGCAGGTGCTGGAACTGCGCCATTCGTTCCGCTCGTCGACGGCGATCCTGTCGCTGGTCGATCAGGTTTTTGCCGGCGATGCCGCGCGCGGTCTGGGCGATCCGCCGCAGCACCGCGCCTTTCGCGCCGACATGCCGGGCCGCGTCGATCTGTGGCCCGCCATCCCCAAACCCGAAAAGCCCGAGCCCGGCGACTGGACCGACCCCGTCGACCAGCCGGCCGAGAATTCGGAAACCACGCAGCTTGCCCGCGCCATCGCGCAGGGCATCGCCGGAATGCTGGGCACGCCGATCTTTGACGCCAAGACCGGCGATGTGCGCAAGATCCGCGCAGGCGACGTGCTGATCCTTGTGCAACGCCGCTCGGACCTGTTTCAGGAAATCATCGCCGCGCTGAAGGCGGCGAACCTGCCGGTCGCCGGTGCCGACCGGCTGAAGCTGGCCGGCGAAATGGCGGTGCGCGATATCCGCGCCCTGCTTTCCGTTCTGGCCACGCCCGAGGACGACCTGTCGCTGGCGGCCAGCCTGCGCTCTCCCATCCTGTGCCTGACCGAGGAAGAGCTTTACCGCCTTGCCGCCGGTCGCCGCCGTGGCGAATACCTGTGGCGGCGGCTGCGCGATTCCGGGCACCGCGCGGCGGTCGATCTGCTGTCCGACCTGATGGGCCAGACCGGCTTCATGCGCCCCTATGACCTGATCCAGCGCCTGCTGATCCGCCATCAGGGCCGCGAACGCCTGCTGGCCCGGCTTGGCCCCGAGGCGCAGGACGGTATCGACGAGCTTCTGTCGCAGGCGCTGAGTTACGAAAGCAGCGAGACGCCCTCATTGACCGGTTTTCTGGTCTGGCTTGCCGGCGACGATGTCGAGGTGCGCCGCCAGCCCGGCTCGGCCGGTGAGCATGGCGAGGGGCTGATCCGGGTGATGACCGTCCACGGCTCGAAGGGGCTGGAAAGCCCCGTCGTCATCATGCCCGACAGCGCCAAACGCAAACCCCCGCGCGAAGGCCAGGTGCTGGCCGCCCCCGACGGCACCGCGCTGTGGCGCGGCCGCAAGGGCGAACGCCCCGATGCGGTCGAGGACCTTGCCGCCCACCTGACCGAGCGGCAGTTGCAGGAACGCAAGCGGCTGCTTTACGTCGGCCTGACCCGCGCCGAAAGCTGGCTGATCGTCGCCGCCGCCGGCGAAACCGGCGAGGCCGAGGAAAGCTGGCACGCCATGGTCGCCGCCGGCTTCGGCCGCAGCGGCCTGACCGAAAGCCGCATCCCCGCGCCATGGGGCGGCGAGATCCGGCGGCTGAGCTTTGGCGACTGGCCCGAAACCGCGCCGGATGCCCGGCGGTTTGAGGCCGCTCCGGTCAGCGAACCCGGCTGGCTGCGCGCTGCGCCGCCGCCGATGCCGGAAAAGCGCCGGCCCATCGCCGCGACCGGGCTTGGCGGCGCCAAGGTGATCGCGGGTGGCGACGGCGATGCGACGGCAGCGATGCTGTTCGGCACGCGGCTGCATCTGCTGCTGGAACATCTGCCGGGCCGCGACCCCGCCGACTGGCCCGCCATCGCCCGCGACGTGCTGGCCGATGCCGAGGGCGGCCTGCCCGAACCCGCCGCGCTGGCGGGGCTTCTGGCCGAGGCGCAGGCCGTGCTGACCGCCCCCGATCTGGCCGAGGTCTTTGCCCTGCCCGAGGGCGCCGAGGTCTTTGCCGAACTGGACCTTGCCGCGCCGCTGCCCGGCATCGGCACCGTCTGGGGCAAGCTGGACCGGCTTGTGATCACAAAAGACCGGCTGCTGGCGGTGGACTATAAATCGAACCGCGACGTGCCCGCCCGCCCCGAGGACGTGCCCCTGGGCATCCTGCGGCAGATGGCGGCCTATCGCGCCGCGCTTGGCCTGATCTGGCCCGATCGCCCGGTCGAGGTCGCCGTCCTGTGGACCGCGACGCGCAGCCTGATGCCGCTGTCCGACGCTTTGATCGGCGATGTGCTGGCGGGTCTTGACCGCACCCGGTCGGGTGCCTAGCTGTTTCAGGACGTTCCTGCCGGCATGACCGGCATATCGCAGGAGATTCCCATGGCCACCCAAGCCGTATCCGATGCCACCTTCGACAAGGAAGTCCGCGACGCGGCGACCCCGGTCGTGGTCGATTTCTGGGCCGAATGGTGCGGCCCCTGCCGCCAGATCGGTCCCGCCCTTGAGGAGCTGGCCGCCGAATATGCCGGCAAGGTCAAGATCGTGAAGGTGAACGTGGACGAGAACCCCGAAAGCCCCGCCGCCCTTGGCGTGCGCGGCATCCCGGCGCTGTTCCTGTTCAAGGATGGCAAGGTCGTCTCGAACAAGATCGGCGCCGCGCCGAAAGCCGCGCTGAAGGCCTGGATCGACGATTCGATCTGATCGCCCGGGAAAATCGCGAAAATGCAGCCAGGGGCGGCGGGTCAGATCGGCCAGCCGCCCTTGCGCATTTCGGCAAGGATGCGGGCGCCCGCCTCGGGGCGGGTGGCGTTGATCGCCTGCAGTTGCAGGAACCAGTAGACGTAACGCTCGAAGTCCGGGGTGTGGGTCGGGGCCATCTCCAGCGCCTGCCGGGCGCCAAGGTCGGCGACGTTCAGCCCGATATGGTGAAAGTCGATCTGGCCGAACAGCACCGCGGGCTTGCCAAGGATATAGCCGTCGAAGGCCACGCCGCTGTTCTGCGTCGCCACGAAGGCGCAGTCGCGCAAAAGCAGCCCGCTGTCGCCGCCGACGGTCAGGTTCGGGTGCCGCGCGGCAAGATCGTCCAGGGCGCGCAGGTCGGCGTGGTCATAGACCTCGTTCGGGTGAAGCGTGGCGATGGTCGGGCGGCCGGTGGCGGCGACGATGTCGAGCATCTCGACCGGACTCATGGTCTGGAACGAGCGGCATTGCCGGATATGGCCCTGCAAGGGCACCAGCACCGTCTGGCCATGCCATGGCTGCGGGCCGGGCAGCACGCGGGCGCGCAGGCGCTCGACGAAGGTGCGGGCCTGTTCGGGGTCGATGGTTTCAGGCCGGAACGGGCTGAGCGCGACCTGAAAGCGCCAGCGCTGCGGCACCTGCTCGATCTGCCAGAAGGGATAGTGATAGGCGCGGCGAAAGGTCAGCGCGCGATCATGGGTCGGCGTCTCCATGTGAAAGAGCGCATAGCCGTCCTGACGCGGCGCAAGGCGGCGGGCGCGGGGGCCGGTCTCGTGGAACTCGACCCGCCAGCCGGCGCCCTCGACCGCGGCGCGCAGCACGTTCATGAAGTTGAACGTCCCGGCCCGCGCCGTGTCCAGCATATTGCCTTCGAGATAGATGCGCAGCAGTTCGGAATGGCTCATGCCGCAGAAGCTAGCGCGTGCCGGCCGCTTGCGAAAGGGCGTTGGCGGCCATATCTGGACGCCAAGACCATAGCGGAGACAACGCATGTCCGATGAGAAATTTCCCGGCTGGCACGGCACCACCATCCTGGCGGTGCGCCGCGGCGGCAAGGTCGTGGTGGCGGGCGATGGCCAGGTCAGCGTCGGCCAGACGGTGATGAAGGGCACGGCCCGCAAGGTGCGCCGTCTGAAGCCCGGCGGCCATGACGTGGTGGTGGGCTTTGCCGGCTCGACCGCGGATGCCTTCACGCTGCTGGAGCGGCTGGAGAAGAAGCTGGAAGCCGCGCCCGGGCAATTGGCGCGGGCCTGCGTCGATCTGGCCAAGGACTGGCGCATGGACAAGTATCTGCGCAACCTTGAGGCCATGCTGATCGTCACCGACGGGCGCGAGATCTTTGTCGTCACCGGCGCCGGCGACGTGCTGGAGCCCGAACATGACGTGGCGGCCATCGGCTCGGGCGGGAATTTCGCGCTGGCCGCGGCGCGCGGGCTGATGGAAAGCGATCTGGACGCCGAGGGCGTCGCCCGCAAGGCCATGGCGATTGCGGCCGATATCTGCGTCTATACCAACGGCAATCTGACGGTCGAGGTGCTGGGTTAGGGGGCTCTGCCCCCGGCCTGCGGCCTCCCCCGGGATATTTGGGCATGAAAGAAGGGCTTTGCGTCCCGTGCCCCGTGACAGGAAAGGTGGAACATGAGTGATTTGACGCCGCGCGAGATCGTGTCCGAGCTGGATCGCTTTATCATCGGGCAGAAGGATGCCAA
>RRZU010307464.1_pt1 | contig 63667 bp, 68 predicted proteins | sample 2165561 | NCBI WGS metagenome assembly RRZU01 (sample SAMN10456909, study PRJNA506462) | wastewater metagenome | isolation source: wastewater sludge | place: USA: Moscow, Idaho
CTTCAAGCTCATCAAATAATGACAAAATGTGTGGAATGAGCTTCAGCTTTGATCCCGCGTACTTAACCCCTTGGGTGTCTGGGGTATCAAGTATGGCGCCACCAAATAAGCACAATGTTGAATTACGCATTTATTCCGTTCTCCTGTTTTAACCTGGCAATGTCACTTTTAATTTCTTCAAGCGCGGTTTCATGCCCTTTGGCGCTGGACACCAGTGCATGTGAACTAACCGCCCAACCTCGCCCCACAGATTTCACAATTACCTTATTATATAATAAAATGACATTTCTGTCAAGCATTTTATTATATAATTATTTTACAAAAAAGCTTGACACGCGTGTGACTTTTTATATAATATTTACACGCTAACAAAACAAGTGTACTTAAACAAACAAAGCGCACAAGCGCATTTTAAAGAGGAAAATAAAATGAAAAACTTAAACACAATCGCCGGTTTTGAGAACGTTATGGACGGGTATTTTTATGACGGGGAGCTTATATACCGCACTAATTTAAAAGGCGAGACGAAGCGTTTATACTTTTATGACGGGCTGACAATTGACGAGAGCGGGAAGGTACAGCGCTTAACACGCAAGGACAAAATGTTCTTGTTTAAAACAGATGACGAGGAAGGTTTTTTGATGGGGCTTGACGAAGCGATGGCAATTCTTGAAAGTCAAGACACAAGTTGGGATGCACGAAATTTCGTGCAAATGAATTTGCTTGAGGGGTTAGCTACGCTTGACGAATGCTACTTTTATAACCTATATTCGTCTAAAGTTTTCATGAAAGACGGTGACGATTATGAACTATTTTACGCACAAGACGGCGTCTATAAGCTAACAAGCTGGGAGGGCGAGCAAGCGCTTACAATAACCTTAACCCCTTCAGACTTACAGAGCTTGGCTGAAGCATACATGAGCAACAATTGTTAGAGACTTAAAGCGTGCTATTGCTAGCGCGCTTTTTCTTTAAGCTGTGGCAGAATTTTTAGAAATCGTACTGAAATTTTGACGCCCAGAAGTCCCCAAAAAACTCTCCAGATCGATCTAGCGAACCCGATCCTAAGTCCATGTTAATAAAGATAAACTGAAAAATGGTGATTTTGACATTTTTGCACAAAATGCTTGACTTTTTATGGACTTTCTTATATAATTAAACTAAGAAATCTTACCTCAAATTTTGGCGCCCCTTTTCTTCCCAAAAACAAAAAACAAAAACACTTGACATTTACTACACTTTCTTATATAATAAAGTTATGGTGCCAATCTGTGCAGAAGGGACGCCCCACTGCTAACCCAAAAACACTCTAAAATAATTTTAAAAATATCTTGACATATAACTTACTTTTTTATATAATTAAGTCACATTAAACAAAGCGCAATGAAAGGAAGAACAAAATGGCCTACAATACGTCCGTCTTAGTAATCGGTATTCCCAATCGCTTAATCTCTTTGGAAATTAAGATTGGTAATAAGAATATTGAGGAGCGGGTTATTGGAGATATTGCAAGCGGGAAGATGTGGGACTTTATTCCGGTTCGTGATATTGATGAGAGCTTAATGAGTGATGATGAGCGCGAAGCTAAATCCTGCCAAGCTGATTACTACACTTATAACCTTACCGAAGCGCTTTTCTTCGAAAATTATTTCACGGACTTTGAGAATAACTTAGTGAAGGCGATGAAGATTTCTCAGTCCGCAGTAGATAAATTTGAAGAAATTTACAACGGTCCTGATTTAACAGAACACAATACACGCTTTCAAGATTTTCTTGATAGCTTAGGAGAATGAGAATGGATGAATTTGCTAACGCTGTGCTAGTAAATAGCCATGGTAGAATTTTACGCTTCGACATAAATCCAAGGAATATAGATATCACCAGCGTCATTATCGATACCCTCTTTTTAGAAAGGAAACAAAAATGAAAAAGCTTCTTCTCCTCCTTGCCCTTCTCTCTATAAACGCTCACGCAGATGATGTGAGAGTTTCAGGGTTCGTGCATTCTGATTTCGGTAACGGGAGCATCACTATCTCCAGCTACCCCATCCCTACCCCCTATAATCCACGCTATGCTTACGCTTACCAACGCCCGCACCATCACCACTACCGTCCACCTGTCTACGTAGTGCCCGCACCCGTTTATCGCCCACAACCCTACCCCTACTACAGCCCCCGCACCTTTTACGAGCGAGAGTACGTTCCCTCTTACCCCTACAGATAAATCCTGATAAGTAAGGGTATGAAGATCTCTTTATGCCCTTCCTGTCCCGAACCACCCAAGCGCAAAGAAATTGAACCTCTTTGCGCTTTTCCTTTGACTAAAGACGAAACCTTTGTCAAAGTCAAAGACGCGGTAAAGAAAAGATCACTGTGCTTAGGCGCTATGGAAGGATTGATAAAGGATAAGGCTTGTAATAGAATTTATAGATGTCTTTAGGAGGTTATTATGGGTGACACTTTGCAAGTATGTAGAAAGGGAGATATGTGCAGTGGCCACCAGTGCTGGCCTCCCCGTCCTTCTGCGGAAGGCTCCCCTAACGTTTTCGTTAACGGAATCCCATGGCACCGAGTGGGAGACGCATGGCAATCACATTGCTGTGGCGTGGCCTGTCATGCCTCCACCCTTGCAACGGGCTCGGAAACGGTGTTCGTTAATGGGAGACGAGCAGGACGGGTCACAGATAAGGTAAAGTGCGGGAGCGTGGTAGTGACAGGCTCATCGAACGTTTTTTGCGGTTAAGGAGAATAAGATGGAGAGAATGGCGCCCATTTATTCTGACTTTTCCTTAAAGCTTGCTATCAATCCCATGTCGAAGGAGATGATGAGGCTGGTAGATGCTCAAGCAATACGTGAAAGTATAAGAACCATATTCAAATTAAGACGTTTCGATGTTCCCTACTCCTCAGATAAACACGCGCATATAGAAGAATTCTTATTCGACCCCGTCTCCGTCTCCACCGCCGCCTCGCTTAAAGACCGAATTGAGTGGGCGTTGAAGAGTATGGAAATCCGTGCCACCTTCGAAGTCGAAGTGAATCCTATAATGGCCAACAATTCCACAGAGCACGATGGCTATGAAGCTTTCGTGACTTATGAGATTAAGAGTTTAGATATCAAAGAGACGGTACGGGAGTTCTTGGAGAGAGTACGATGAAAAATTTAAGTTATGAAGAAATACGAAAAAGCATTGTGGAGGCGCTGGGAGAGGGGGTCTTTAATGACACGAATATAGACAGCTCAGGCATCTCAACCCTAATCAATGCGCTTGCTAAGAATTCTCATAAAATGGGATACATGGCTAAAATGCTGCTCGACGAGAGCTTCCGTGATACGTCACACACGATGGCCGCGTTGAGAGCCCATGCGAAATGTAGAGGAGTTGAGGTCAGGGGGATGGTGCCCGCGGTAGCCACGTTGGAGTTGAAAGCTGTGATGCCAGCAGGATGGGAGTGGAAGGAGGTAGTAGTACAGCGCGGCCAAACCTTCACCTCATCCAATTCCACTCAAGACAATCGAGTGTTCACCGTACTACGCGACACCATCCTCCACCCTACCTCCGCTTTGACGTTTGAGGGAACCTGCTTGGTGTATGAGGGGGAGCTGAACTCAACAACCACGAACGTCAGCACCGCGTTCGACCATCAAATAGTCACGATTAATGATACCGGTGCGGTGCATGAGACGATAGAGGTGGAGGTGAGGGATAGCACGCTTTCTGAATTCACCAAACTCCCTCCCGCCTTCGACGTAACCACCTCAGGAAAGCCCGGTTGGTGGAGCTGGTTGGATTTCGAAGATAGAAGGTTTATCGAAATCCCTTTCGACTCCAACCATAAAGAAGTCAAGCTCACCTTCCTTACTACAAACGGCGAGAGCGGAAATGGTGCCAAGATTTTCAAAATCAATCCCGCCCCCACGGGCGTGATCAACGGGATTTGGAAAGCCACCTCCGTCCAATGCCTAAGCGAACCCAGCCAAGGGGGCGCAGGGTTCCAGACAGTTGACGAGCTCAGACACCTTGTTGACGCTTCCTATAAACGTCAATACAGAATTCTGAGCGCGAAAGATGTAGAAGATTTTTTGAAAGAAGAATGGGGTGATTGCAGAGCTATCCAGACTTGGGGAGCGGATTCAGGGGGTAGATATAACGGTAAAGTCTTTATCTGCGTGGTTCCCAAGTCCTCCCGTGTGCTTACCCTGGGGAGCAAGGAAGCGATCCGCGTAAAGCTTCAAAAAATGGGGCGCAATGGGGAAACATTTATTTTTGTCGACGCCAGAAGTTTCGAAGTGAATGTCAATGTGGTAGTGAAGACGAGTGATAGCGCTGTGCGCGCACAAGTTAAAGAGAAGATCGAGCAATATTGGGGAGAGACGAGAAGTCATGTCATTTTCTCCACTCATGCGATGTGGGAAGCGGGGAAGGTGAAGGGGGTGGAAGCGATTGGGGTCAGTGTAGAGTTGATTGCGTTCGGGAAGGCTGGGGAAGTTATTGATTTCGGAATCCCGGTAGAGGTTAAGAGGGGTGGAGAGTATGTGGATGGGATGAGGGTGAGGTGTAAGGGTGGGGAGGTGACGGTTACACCGAAGGTATCAGATTTCACTAGTCCCCGTCAATCCTTCTACACATTGAGACAAGTTATACTGGAGGATGAAGATGAAGTATAAACACATAGTCGAAGTCATGCTCGACGACCTGCCAGCTTTCGTACATGAATACCCGCGCACCGTACAGTTATTCAGAGAATACTACGAAAATGATGCTAATGGGCTAATAGATGCGCTTTGGGGTTACTATGACAATATTGATATAGACAAGAATGGGTTAGAGAGACAGGGGGAGAATTTCAATTTCAAAATTTCGAAATTACGAGAATTCTTTGCTTGCTCTTCCACCTATCTGAAGTCTAAGGGAACTCCTTACGGTGCAAGCGCTTACGGATACCTCTTCCATAACGCTCCCCTCACCATCGACCCCACCTACAAGTACGTTCTTGAACCCTCCAGCGCCATCACACAGAGATATAAAAGGTGCTTTGCGATTTCCGATAAAAGGCTCAACGGGGTATTGTTTCAAGACGGTCTGGGTGCGGACATTGTTTCATCTGAAGCCGTGAAGCCCAATCTTTATGAAATTCTCTATCATCCCCGTCACCCAGGGTGGCTGAAAGAGGGAGAAGCGGTATTGGGAGAAAATATGATAGAGATAAAAGAGGAGCAGGGACTGGAGGGGGCGAACGGTTCGAATTTCAAGATCGGCGATAGGGTAAAGGTGGTCGATATGCTGGGGGAGGTGGAAGGGGAGGTTATTTCCACATTTCCTTCTTACGCCCACGAAGTCATGATTATAGATGGAGGTGAGGGGTTCAAAGAAGGAGATATAATTTGCGCTAAGAACTCCCTTGCCTCCTTGGTGGTGAGGAAGATAGGAACAAAGGGAGAAATTTTAGCCTTAGGCGTTTTCGAAGAAGGGAAGATAGATGGTGAAGCAGAATGGCAGTATATTGCTGCAAAAAGGCCACCCATTCTTTCGATTCCGTGGGGTCGCCCTTATAAAACCAAATTCCCCCGACCGCTTGTTGGCATTATTAGCTATCCACCGAATTTCAAAATCGTAACCAATAATAACACAAGAAATTTCGTCGAATTACCCAACGGCATTATCGGCATCGGTTCGGTACTGACAGATAGCGCTTTATATCGCTCAGGCTCCTATATTGCGAAAGCGAATAAATCTATTCTCGATTGGGGGAGTGGGTTCTTGACAACGCATCACACGGCAGGACGGTGCGTGGAGTTAAGAGAGAGGGTTGAGCGATCCTATATTTCAAAGTTAAATATACAGACTTTGAAGATAAGATTTTTCGAAGATTTTAAAGGCAATTTGAATTGCGGTGAAGGGATTGAGGGGGCGATATGAGAATAAGTTTCTATCTTTTACGGGCATTGGCGGAGACGAAAAGGTTGGCGATTGTATTAGCGCCTTTGAACTGCAAAGACCCCCGCTACGTCAGCAATAAGCTTTTGAGAATTGAGAGAAATTTTATAAAAGATTGCTGCAAGCTAAGTTCCTTCACCGACCCCATCAATGTCTATCCCAATAAGAATTCTCTTTATCGAAAAGACGGTGCGGTTTGGATGTGCTTAGGGAAGGGAGTGAATGCGCTTTCGCAGATTCCCCAAAATGCTGATATGGTATTCGGGGATGATGGTTATACGTGGCTAAAGGTTTTCGAGAAGGGAGAGGATAAAAGAGTAAAATACTCCAAGCTCCCCAAGCTGGGCGTGATTAGCTATGTAGGGGTTGAGGGTGATAAAGACACGATAGTTAAAATCCATCCTACTCCTTATCCTTTCATCGAAAAGCGTGACGGACCTAATTTGACGGGTGTTTTTCATTGGTTTCCGGGTATCAAAACGAACGAACGTCTTTATGCTATTGTTGAATCCAAAAGCTTTGTAGGCGCTTCTCCCAAATTCGACATTCATATTAAAGACGGAATTATCGATAAAGTAGATGTCATTGATCCAGGGTCAGGGTTTAGTAAGGTTAAAGAATATATTTTCGGAAATGGAAACGGCGCTAAATTCAAAATAAATGTAGTAGGGGGAGCGGTAAAGACGGTCGATGTGATTGACGGTGGTAGCGGTTACGATTGGTGCGATTTGGTTGTCGGGAGTGAAAAATGCAAAGTATTCCCTGCCGCCCCCAGCGATATAGACGAGTTAATTTCCTCCAAAACCTCCCTCGAATACTTCTTCCAATCCGCTCCCGCTTCTATATGGCTGGTGGCGTGTGAGAATCCGATGATAAATACGATAAACGAAAACATTAGCGAATTCACTGTAATTAAACGAATAGGACAAACGACATCGCCGAACACCGAAATTGATGTCGAAGTTGAAATGGAGATTTAAATGACCATCAATAAAACCCCTCAGTCTCCTTATTTCGGGAGTTTCGAAAGATCAAAAAAATATATTCGAGTTCTCTTCAAGCCAGAACACGCCGTCCAAGCCCGTGAGCTAAATGACGCACAAGTTATCACCCAAGACCAAATTTCGATGTTCGCTGACCATATTTTTAAGAACGGAAGCAAAGTAAGCAATGCGCGTTCTAATATGTTGAAGGTCTCTTATGTGCGTCTTCAAAACAAGCGCCCCGACGGCAGTGAAGTAGATTTGACTATGCTGAAAGAGGGTGAGCAGATTGTTGGTGACGTGTCGGGCGTGAAAGCTGTGCTAGTTGATTTCTCTAAAAAAGATTCCACCGATCCTCATACCCTCTTTGTTCAATACCAAACCACAGCCATAGATGGTGAAACTTCTACATTCGTACCCGGCGAAACACTCTCTACCCCGTCAGGGAAAGTGGTAGTCAAGTGCCCCGGATGCCCAGACTCGGAGCCGGGTGAAATCTATCCTTTAGGGAAGGCTTTGCAGTTCGTGGTGGATGAGGGGATTTTTTATTACAACGGTGCTTTCGTAACCTGCGACCGTCAAAAGAAAATTGTAGTCAAGTACCCCTGGCCCGATAAAGATGCACCCGCTTCTACTAAAATCTTCTCAGGAGTTAAGATTGGGTTAGAGTATATTGAAGAATATATTGATTCTGATAAAGATGCTGAATTGCTCGACAATTGCTTAGGGTATGCTAATGAGGGCTTGCCGGGCGCGGATAGGTTGAAAGCGGATTTCGTTCTGACCATGAAGCCCTACACCGCTGAGAGTGGTGACAATTTTATTGTGCTTGCAAAGGTGGATGAGGAGGGGCGGATTGAGTACATGAAGAGTGATGCTGAGTATTCAGCTATCATGGATGACATTGCAAGACGCACATTTGAGACGAATGGGAACTATACGGTCAGACCCTTTAAACTCAATTTCCTAAACCATAAGCGCGCATTCGCTGGTGACCCCTTTGGATGGTCAGAGACAGGTGACGATAAGAACTTGGTTGCGGTGGTGACGCCGAGCGTGGGTTATGTGCTTGGGTACAGAACAGAGACGATCGCAGATACCGCAGTGATTTTCCCTAAAGCCCGAGAGACCAAACGGAATAACGGTTCTATTATCGGTTTCTCTGAACGTGCTTATGTTGTCATGACACCCGGCGACGTTGTGTGGCCGAACCCTGCCACGGATGTTGGCCTCTTCTCCGCACAGCGTGTTTCCCTAATGGACGCGGTAGCAGGGGGCGGAAATCAAATCGGTTCTTTCCTAGTTTACAATATTTCTCTACACTCAGGAACACCTAATACACCCGGTGCTGCCTACCGATATTATTTCACCGACTTGCAGATGGCACCCGGAAAGACGATGAACGATGTTAAGAGCGCCATAGCCATCGCAACCAATTTCCAAGCCTCACCCGTTCTTGAGAATAATAAATTCGAAGTCAAGAATCCTCTTAACACACAATTGATCTATAAACTTCCCTTCTCTAATGTGAAAACATTGAGAACGACAGACCCCGCCAACCCCGGTTCGATGATTATGACGGTGAGGAAGAAGGTTAAGGCTACATTGAACGCATCGGGAAGCGCTACGATAACCGCTGCCACCAATCAGAGCTTTGCTGCCGTCTCCTCTTCCTCCATCGGTTTCTTGACCACTCCTGCCAACGTCACCAAGCCCTTGAACATGACGGGACTGGGTGTCGCTTCCTCCTCCAACGAAATCTCTTTCAGCCTTGGCGCCGCGGAGGCAGGGAATACGGTGACTGCTATTATCGACGTTTTGGTCACTAATCAGACACAGAATACCAAAACCTCCTCCCCGCATATCAAGACTACCGCCTCACCACCTCCCCACGACACTGGAAGTAAGGTTAAGCTGGGCGAGGTCGACGTTTATGAGCTTACAAAAGTTTCTCTATACGATTACAACGACCCCGCCAAACCTTTCAAGATAAATGACGTTACGTCCGATTGGAAGCTTGAGAACGGCTCAACCGATTCCTCTTATAACGAAAGCTTCATCGTCAAACAATCCACCTCCACCCCATTCAATTCCACCTACCGTTTAAGGATGGAATTTAAGTCCTTCACCCATAGCGGGAATGCGGGGTTCTACACGGTGGACTCATATGCTCAAATGCTGGTTCCAGATGCTTCAGGGAAATCGGTTCTGAGCTATGAGACGATTCCTGTTTATAAATCGAAAACTTCTTCTCAATATGTGCTTTCCTCTTGTCTTGACTTCCGTCCAGACTTGTTAGCAGGTTCGACCTTAGAGCCCGTGGTGCCCGCAAACTCCTCCACCGCCATCTACGCTATCGAGTACTATTTGGGGCGGGCAGATTTGTTGTGCTTGAAACGGGATGGGACGATGTATGTTAAGCTCGGTCTATCGAGCGATTCACCCCAACTCCCTGACCCTGATAGCGACGCTATGGCGCTTTATCAAATTTGGTCTAAACCTTATGTATATAACCTTTCAGACATAAGCACAAAGTTTATCGAGAATAAACGATACACCATGCGCGATATAGGAAATCTAGAAAAGCGCATCGGAAATCTTGAGTACTACACGCTCCTCACCATGCTAGAGCAGCAAACGGCGTCGATGACAACTAAAGACAGCGCTGGCTTAGATAGATATAAAAATGGATTCCTTGTCGACGACTTCAGCGGGCTGAAAGCATCAGATTTACAGAGCCCTGAATACCGAGCTGGGGTCGATACTAAACGCATGGAGCTGAGACCGAGTTTCAAAACACGTTCAGTTAAGCTTGCTATCAATCGCGCCCTGAGCCAGAATGTGAAATGGTTGGGCGATATTGGGTTACGAGATTACGACAGTATTATTGCTATTGAACAACCTTTCGCCACCAAAACCGTCTCCATCAATCCTTATTTCCAAGTAGCGAAGATGGGGAAATTGGTGCTTGAGCCCAACATGGACGTGTGGAGTGATGATACTATTTTGCCTCCTGTAGTCACGGAGATTGACTCTGGGGTGGAGGCGATGCGAGGTGTCGCGGAGGCGGCAGGCATTTTAGGGACGACGTGGGGGAGCTGGGCTTTCCAGAATACCACACTCGTTTCCTCTGATGTCAAAAAGTCCTCCCAGGTTGAAAGTTATTCTCAGATTAATAACAAAATTTTGAGTCAGTCGGGTTATACAGAGAATAAAGTAAGCTATTTCACCTCAACCGTCGAAACTATCAAGACTAACCGTACAGACGAAATCGTCAACACCACTACCACCAACGTCTTCAATGACAATTATGCACGCACCGGCTTTGCCAAGACGGTCGATTCCAGAACACAGACTTACACGAGCGGGGAGACGGTACGGGATGTCAAAATCACTCCTTTCGTCCGTGAAGGAATTGTTAAATTCTATGCCACGTCGATGAAGCCGAATACGCGCGTATATGCGTTTTTCGATGGCGAACCTATAAGCGAGCATTGTAGAACGATAACGGTGGTTGCAACGGGCGATAAGCTGGTTATTGACCGGGAATTTATGGCTTTCGGTAGCCCACTATATACTGACAAGAATGGCGAACTATTCGGCGAATTTAAGATTCCTAAAGGGAAGTTCTTTACGGGTCAGAAATCGCTACGTTTGACCTCCGATAAAAACTTCAACCTTACCCGCAACAATAAGGGGGACGAGGATGATGAGACGACGTATAGTGAGGCGTTATACTTTGCGGGAGGCTTAGACGTAACCAAGCAAGAAGCTAAGCTCAATATCATCACTCCCGTTTATAACTCCAAACAAGTTAGCGAAACCCGCAGCGATGCCCGAACCCAAACGTCTACCTCTCAAGTAAGAAACATTCTCAGCCAGAGCTCAGAGAGTCTTGGTGTCTCAGTTAGACATTGGGAAAGCGTCGACCCCGTTGCTCAGAGTTTTGTTTTACCCGACGATTGTTTCATCACGCAAATTGACGTGTTTTTCAGTCAGGTTGATAAGGTGAACAATAAGTTCTGGGTCGAGCTAAGATCGATGATAAACGGTTACCCAAGCACCGAAGTTCTTAGTCATAAAGATTTCGTGACCGACGACGTGAAGGTGTCAGAAGATGCGACGGCAGTTTTCAAAACTGTTTTCGACTATCCTGTCTTTGTACGCTCCAAAACAGAGTATTGCTTTGTGGTAGGTGGGTATTCTCCTGACACACGGCTTTGGGTGGCTCGGATGGGAGGGCGGGATGTGACGAACCCTGACAAGACCGTCGAAACACAACCCTCCCTAGGTTCCTCTTTCCGCTCACAAAACGGCTCAACCTGGAATGCAGAGCAATTCGAAGATCTTAAACATAACATTCATATTGCCAAATTCAAAGACGGCGAAATGAAATTGGTATTCGAGAGCGAGAAGGTTGATTATGAGAATTTAGAAGAAAATCCTATCGAAACACAGACAGGCTCTTCCCGTGTTCGTATTCACCATCTTAGCCACGGCTTTGTTGAGAATGATAAAGTTAAGCTAAACCTAAAAGCATTGATGGAGTTTGAGGTCGAGACAGATGCTGGATTTACTCCTCCCCATATCGGTCAGACTATATCGACATCGACAGGAACGGGAAAAATTAAAGAAGTTTTGCCACAGAGCTCTACACAACGCTATATAATCAAGTTAGAGAAGGTATTTGGGAAATTCGAACCCACGCAAGCTTGGACAACCGATTCTATCGTCCCCTTCACCTTCTCTTACCTTCTCGACGATGTCAGCAAAACCAAAACCCAACAACCCCGCATCCCAGGAGGCAAGGGAACGGTTATTACAGGAAGCCATAAAGAGTTCATAGGCGGTGCGGTAAATGGCATCCCTGTCGATCTACTACAGCGCGAGCATACGGTGGTGGCAGTGGATTCCACCCGCTCTTATATAATCGAAGTCGGTACCCCTGCGCTTGCATCAGGAAGGAGCGGTGGGAAAGATTGTGGCATAGAAGACACGAGCGTCCGATTTGACGTCATCAATACTTCAGGCTCCACATTAGCTTACGGTGCGAGCGAGACGTGGGAATTAAGGACGATAGGGCATGGGAAAGCGGGTTCTCTATTCGTTAATGATAATTACAGACAGCTCCCGCCTATCTATTTCAATCTTGGTAGCGATATTCACTTATCACAGCCCTCCAAGCTTGCCAATAGCAACGGGGAGAAGGTTAACAATGTTAAATCCATTGTTTCAACCTGTTTATTCAAAAATTATCCTACCGAATACGTTTCCCCCGTTGTGAATGCTTCCGCCTTCTCCAGCATCCTCATCACCAACAATATAGACTTTGAAGATGCGAATATTATAAACGTCGCCCCCAATGCCGCAGGACGGTTTATACCCGAGACCGACCCCACCAACGGCACCTCGGCTTATAAATATCCTACCGTGGTAGCACGCTTGCAAAATCCAGCAGAAGATTTGCGCGTTCTATTTGATGCCTACTGCGACGTCAATGCCGAATTCGATATATACGTCAAATTCTTCGGTCCTAGTGACTCAGGCAGCATTGACGACAAACCTTGGCAGAAATTCAAATTAAAGGATTTCGTTCCCTCTGTTGATTTATCAGACATGAAAGAGCATGATTTGATAACGCATGATGATATGCCCGGATGGGTAAACGAACCCTTTATCGCCTTTAAATTAAAGATTGTCGGAAGGAGCCACAATTCATGCAAACCACCTATTTTCAAAAACCTGAGGATAATGGCCGTGACTTAGTAGTGAAGGGAATGCCTAATTTGGTAAGACGGGGAGGAGCGATTGTGAGCCGAGATACAGAGGAGTATAAGAATGCGGTGTCTCGGCGAGCTGCAATTTTAAAGAACGAAAAGCGCTTAGCTAATTTAGAGAATAAGGTTGAAGAGATGGGCAGTGTTCTCGATAAAATCTACGCGATTTTGACAGGAAATAAAGATGAAAAATAGAAAAGAGTTCATTGATTATTGCATGTTAAAGTTGGGGCATCCGGTTATACAGATCAACATGGATCCGCTCCAGATAGATGCTTGTGTGGATGACGCTTTGGAGTATTTTCGACAATATCATAAAGACGGTGTAGAGTTCGAAATTCTGAAAGCGGTTATTACGAAAGAGATGGAAACAAAGCAAGCGATTCCGATGCCAAGCTACATCAATAACGTCAAGCGCAGCGTGCCTTATCTCTCTGAATTCGACCACGCACTCTCTACCTATCCTCAAGCCGCTGTCAATTCCCCCTCTCTTCCCTCTAACGTATTTGATTTCAGCGTAAAGGGTTATGTGGCCTATCAGGTAACCAACGAAACCTATAAATACCTTTTCCAAAATCAGAAAATCCCCACCTATCGCCGCTCAACCAATACGGTCACATTCAATGCGGATGTTTATTTGAAAGAGGGAGATGCGTATTTGTTCGAGGTCTATAGCAATATTGACTTTGATAGTTCGGATGTCATTTGGAATGATATATGGCTTAAAGAATTTGCGGTGGCGCTGATGCGGATTCAGTGGGGAAACAATTTGAGTAAATACGGTGGAGTACAGCTTCCTACAGGTATAACGCTTAATGGGGAAGCGATATTAGAACAAGGGAAAGATGAGAGGGAGAAATTGATTGATAGACTACACAATGAATTCGCTGAACCTCTTGACTTCTTCATGGCTTAAGGAAATTTAAAATGACGATTTCTCAATACTTCAACCACGACAAAAACATTGCTGAGCAAGAACTTTTCGATAAATTGAGTATTGAGACGATCCAGCTTAGCGGTGTAGATGTTAGCTATATCCCTTATAAGAAAGTGGTGGATAAGATTTTGGGGGAAAGCGTTTCAACAATTTTCGAAAACGTTGTGCAGATTGAAGCCTTCATGCTCCATGGCGGTGAGATGGACGGGGAGGGAGAGTTGATGAGCAAGTTTGGTTTCGCCCAGCGTGATAGGATGGATTTACTTTTGAACAAGACGCGGTGGGATGAGGTGATGAGTAAGAGTGCGCTTAAATTGCTCAGACCGCGGGAAGGCGATTTAATATTTATCGGCGATATCGAAAAACCTTACAAGTCTCAAGTCAACCAAATGTTCGAAATAACACATGTAGATTTTGCAAATTCGACATGGAGTTTTGGAAAGCGCTTTAATTACAAAATCTCCTTAGCCTCTTGGATGTCCAGTCACGAGAAGTTCAACACCGGAACAAAACTCGACGACGTTGTCAATAACGACATCCTTCCAGACATGCAAGACGCTATAAATGAAGCCGTTGAGAAAACCAAGACATCCGTTATTAGACCCGTTAAATCACCCCTATCGAATATATGAGACAACACTTTTACCACGGCACCACCCGCCTTTATATGCTTGCATTCGCCGCCTTGTTCGACGGCGTTTTCTGCAAGACTGACGGGGGAGAGGATACCCCAGTTCCTTTAATGTATGCGCAAAAGCAAAAATTTCTCGAAATCGTCGATACTGATTATGATAAGAATATAACTGATTTCGAAATGACTTTGCCGCGTATGGCTTATGAGCTTGTTGGTTTGAACTACGCGCCCGAGCGCCACGTCAACCCCATCTCCGTCCTCTCCTCCCCCAGCTCACACAATGCACTCTATAACCGAGTGCCCTACGATTTCAGTTTCAGTCTCTACATAGCCACCAAACAATTTGACGACATGGCTGAAATCTATGAACAGATAGTCCCTATGTTCACACCCGATTTCTCTGTGCCCATAACGGAGAAGATTGGTGATATTGATTTTGACACAATTTTATCGGTGGTTTTGAATTCGATTTCTTTTAATGTCGATTATTTGGGGGACTTTACGGATTTCAGACGAATGGAAGCGACGTTGAATTTTACGCTAAAGGGTTATATTTATCCCCAAGTAAATAGACGTGAAAAGATTAAAGACGCTATTGTGAAGCTAGCAGATATGGAGAGTGGAGAGTTAGAGAAGTATTTTAGAGCATTCGTGGTTCCTAAGAGTGCGCTTGAAACTGAGCCCCATATAGTAAAGGAAGAATATAATGAGTGACCCCATAGATGATTTTTTCAATATAGAGAACAGTAAGATCCAAATGGGAGATGTTGAGAAACAAGCAATTATGAGCGATGTTGAATTGGTAAGAACGGCCATGCGTGATGTAATAACGAAAGGCACCAGCACATTACCCGTTCTCGTCACCCTTGCTTCCTCCTCCCAAGACCCTGATTTAATTGATAGCTGCTCTAAATTCTTTACAGCTTTATCGAAGGTTTCAACAGACTTGATAAACATTGATTTGAAGGTGCTGGCGGAGGGGAATAAGAGTAAGACTAACGATGCTGGCGTTATTGAACCTGACAAGAAATTATCTGATAACGTATTGTTCATCGGAAAGAGTAGTGATGTGCTTGATATGCTAATAAAGCGGGAGAAAGAGCGTGAAGTGAAAGAAGATGAGGATGAGGAGATTTAATAGTGGCAAGGATTCAGAGTAGGGATCTCGAAAAGCAAGAGTGCTATATGGGCATGTTTGGTCTCAAGAAGTCCGGCGTCAGTATGCCCTGGACCAAAGAGATGGTGGACGAATTTGTTAGGTGCGCAGACGACCCTGTTTATTTCATCAAAACCTATTGCAGAATCGTCAATCTCGATCAAGGTGAAATACCTTTCAAAATGTGGCGATACCAAGAGGACATGGTTGCCACGATGGCGACGAATAGATTTTCCATCATTATGCTACCAAGGCAGATGGGGAAAACACAAACAACCGCGGGCTTTCTTCTCCATCAAGCTATATTCAACAAGCATAATCGAATCGCTATCCTTGCCAACAAAGAAGACGGCGCGGTGGAGGTGTTGGATAGGATTCAATTTATGTATTCCTCCCTCCCCTCGTGGCTCCAGCCGGGCGTGGTGACATGGAATAAAGGTGATATTAAATTCGACAATGGGTCCAAGATTTTCACCGCCGCCACATCCCTTTCCGCGATTAGAGGGAGATCTGTTAACTGTGTTACTGGCGATACAATGGTAACAATAGTTGATGATTCGGACTCTGTGTACTACACGAATATTGAGAAGGCTCCAAGGTGGGCAGATTCTTCGTCAAATCATAAATACATACACCAAAGACAAGAAGGGGTCGCGGTGTATTATACTGTATACGAGGTTACGAATAAAGTAAACGGGAAAATTTATGTCGGGTACCATCAGACTAATGATCTAGAGGACGGATATCTTGGAAGCGGTAAGCTAATACAGAGAGCTGTGGCAAAGCATGGACCCGCTGCTTTCTCTAAGCGATACCTTGGAATTTTTGACAATAGGGATGCCGCTGAAAATTTGGAAGCGGAAATCGTAAATAGAGAATTTACTCTTAGAGATGATACATATAACATTTGCCTTGGCGGGAATGTTAGAATAATGGTAGGCAAAAATAATCCATTTTATGGAAAGACGCATACAAAAGAAACCATAGATAGGATTACTAATAAAACTAGAGGAATGGTAACAGGCCGAGGTATTGAAATATCATTTAATGGGAAACAATATCCTAGTTTTTATAAGTTAATAAACGAAAATTCTCAGTTTTCAAAAACTAAGAAAATTACAGAAGCATTTAGATCAGGAATGTTATGTTTTGTAGATGTCGAGCTTCAAAGTAAGTATCATGAAGAACAAATAAGAAAGGCTTTTGATAGAATTGAAAACTCGAAAAAATTAAGCATTACAGCGAAACAGAGATTTACAGGAAAAGTTAAAGAGATAGAGCATCGTAAAAAGATTTCCGATAAATTAAAGGGTCGTTCTCGTCCTTATAATCAAATTTTGAATAAGGATTCTGAAAAAATAAGAAAAACAGCGGAGAAGAATACAGGATCTAAGCGCACAGAGGAATCTAGGTTAAAAATGTCTTTGGCGAGAAAAGCGTTAATTGACAGAGGTGGCGGCGATTTGGTCGGAAATGGCTGGATATATGCAAATGATCCTTTAACAGGAGTCATCAAGCGCTTCAAATCAAAGGATGAGATTCCTGATGGATGGCTACATGGAAATCCTAGAATTTCTTCTAAAGGCACGGTTATGTACAATAACGGGCTGGTGGTGAAGAAGTTCAAGCCAGGTGAGCAGCCAGAAGGCTGGGTTAAGGGAATGATTCGATGAAAATTTTGACATCTAAAGGATTTCGAGATTTTGATGGAGTGATTTCCAATGGCGTGAAAACTGTTGGCGAAATTTCTATAGATGGAAATACAATAAGATGTACTCCAGAACATAGAGTATTTTTTAATGATGTGTGGAAAAATGCTGATTCTTTTGAAGATTTTAAGGAATTGAATAAAGAGGAAGTGTTTGACGCAGTTAATGTTAGCGACGGTCACGAATATTTAACAAACGGAGTCCCTAGCCATAACTGCCTCTACTTAGACGAGTTCGCCCATGTGGATAAGGATGTGGAGTTCTGGACTTCCGCATACCCTACAATTTCTTCGGGAAAGAAAACCAAAGTCATCATCACCTCCACCCCCAGGGGTATGAATTTGTTTTATAAACTTTGGTCAGATTCAGTTAACAAAACCAATCCCTTCGTTAACGTATTCTTCCCCTGGACCGCTAACCCAACACGGGATGCGAAGTGGGAGAAAGAGCAGAGACAGATTCTCGGAACAATGAAATTTCGTCAAGAAGTTTCTTGTCTGCATGGCGATACGAAATTGCGGGTAAGAAAGATTGGAACTTTCAAAGACGAAACTTTAACCTTTTTCGAATTAGCTAAACGTCTTTATCAGCGAGAGCTTTCCGATAATTTGATTATCATTAATCAAGAATATGAGATTGATACGCCTAAAGGGTTTAGGAATTTCGCTGGGTTAAGAGTAACGAAAAAGAAATTCATTTCCATCAAGACAGAGAAGAATGTTATAAAGGCAACCCCTGACCACAAGTTCATAGTGAGAGGCCGTGAAGTATTAGCTAAGAATTTGAAAATCGGAAAGCATATAGACCCCGGCGTATGTGTAGAAGACATTTGGGACGATAAAGAGACTGGTTTCGCCTTCGACCCTCTTAACGTCGATTATGGAAATATTTATTTGGCCGGCGGTGTCCTAAATCATAATTGTGAATTCTTAGGAAGTTCGGGAACGTTGATTTCGGGTGATAAATTGCAGAAGTTAGTAGCAATCGATCCCCAAATTGTGAGCGAGAATGGCGAATACTTAATTTATGCTCCTCCCAAGAAAGATAGCCGATATATCATCTGCGTCGATTCCGCTGAAGGCGTGGGTTCAGACTATAGCGCTGCGATAGTATTTGACGTCACCCAAAAGCCTTTCACTATTGATGCCATTTATAAGAGCAATATAGTACCCCCGGAAGTCTATTCGGGTATCCTTAACATACTCGGAAAACGCTTTAACAACGCTTTATTGATTGTCGAAACCAACTCCGTGGGCTATACGGTAGCGAAAGACTTATGGTTCGAGTACGAGTATGAGAATATGTTGAGAAGCGCCGATCATGGGGAAGGGGTATTGGCGAGCTTTTCGGGTACATCAAAAGTGGGCGTAAAGACAACCAAATCTACCAAGCGCCTTGGCTGCTCTACATTGAAGTCTCTTATTGAGACCGATTTGATGATAATAAATGATTTAGGGATTATTAATGAGCTCTCCACTTTTGTTAGCAAAGGCACCTCCTGGGAAGCGGAGAAGAACAAGCATGACGATTTAGTTATGTGTTTAGTGATATTCGCTTGGTTTACTCAGCAAACGATGTTCGACGAATATGTGACAAGTCCTATCAACACTTTGTTGAGAGAGTTAAGGGTTAATGATAGCATTGGCTTACCGGATATGATAATCACGAATGGGATGGAAGAGGATTTCTATTCTGACAATGGGCTTGATAGAAGTTTGAGCATGGATGTGGTAGAGAGAGAAGATATATATGAACGTGATAATGATGAGCGCGTTAAAGACGAAATGCCATTTTTCTAATGTTTTTAATGACGCCTCTAAATAAATGCGAGAGCGCTTTCAAAGGAGAAAATTAAATGCCTTCAAACATGAATCAATTAAGCCCTGGTGTAGGAATTACCGAATTTGATATGACCACCTCCCTCCCCGCTGTATCGACGTCTGGGGGCGGGTTTGTTGGTAATTTTGCCTGGGGTCCTGTAGATGAACGAACCACGGTTACCGATTCGACAGATTTGGAATCGTATTTTCATAAACCTAACGACGCCAATTATGTAGACTGGTTCTCTGCTTACAATTTCTTAGCCTATACTAAGAATTTGGAATTGGTACGAGCCATCGATGAATTTGCCCGTAATTCATCCGATAAGACTCCTCTTGTCATTAAAAATGATGATCATTTCGGTTTAGTTACTAGTGTAGGAACCCCAGATTGTTCTTTTGCTGCTAAATACCCAGGCGTTATCGGCGACAGCATCATGATATCTATTGCTGACGCATCCACATTCGATAACTGGGAATACAATGATCTTTTCGACACCGCTCCTGGTACCTCAGAATACACTGCACAGCTAGGCGGTTCGAATGATGAATTGCATGTGGTGGTGGTTGACAAGCTAGGGAAATTCACAGGCGTTCCAGGTAGCGTGCTTGAGAAATATCCGTATGCTTCAAAAGCCATGGATGCTAAAGACATCAACGGCGGCCCAAACTACTTCCTAGAACAATTGAATCGATATTCTCGTTATGTATGGCAATTGAAACCCATTACCAATAACGAGTTCGCCGAAATCAATAAAGCAGGCAACGGCGGTTCAGGCGTAGAACTTATCCATGTAACCGACGGTGGCGCAGGGTATGCACAAGATGCTGACGTAACCATTATCAGTGCAAACGTAGGGGCAGGTGGGTTCTTAGGTAAAGCCAATGTCAAGAATGGTGTTATTGTGAACGTGGTGGTTAAGAATGGTGGTTCGGGTTACACCGCTCCTCCTTTCATCGTCGCCAGCGGTCCAGGATCGGGGTTTAACGCCATTGCAACGGTGGCGGGCGGGGCGGTAACTGGGATTACTGTTATTGACGGTGGTACTGGATACACGACAGGCACTACGTTCACATTCAGCGGTCCAGGAACGGGCGCTGATGCAACGCCTATTATAAAAGACGGTGTGATTACTTCTGTCAATATTGTTAAACCAGGGTTAGGTTATACTTCAGGAACATTGTCAGCGGTAGGGGGTAGCGGGTTCGTAGCTAATGCGATTTTTGCTCCTGCTTTGACAGTAAGCGACTGGGGCAAGAAAATCATTGTCAACGGTGTGCCTACTCACTACGTCCCTCTTAATAGCGTCTTGACAGTCTCCCTAAACGGTGGTGTCGATTCTAAATCTGTTACCAGTGCTGAACGCGTAGAAGCCTTCAACCTCTTCTCCAATGCTGAGGTTTCTGATGTTAGCTTAATCTTTGTAGGCGCCGGCGGTGGACATCAACACAATAAACTAGTCTATCAGCATGTTATCGACCAGGTAGCTGAAGCGCGAAAAGATTGTTTAGCTTTCTGCTCACCTAACTTGGAAGACATCCGTGGTAAGACGATGAGCGTAGCGGCTGACAACGTTGTTAAATTCCGAAAAGGTTTAAACCGTTCAACTTCTTACGGTGTTATGGACTCAGGGTGGAAGACACAATTTGACGTCTATAACAACAAGACACGCATGGTTCCGCTCAATCCTGACGTTGCTGGGCTTTGCGCACAAGTAGATCAAACCAACGATCCATGGTGGAGCCCAGGTGGTTATAACCGTGGCCGCATTAAGAATATCATTTCTCTTGTCTTCTCTCCCGATAAGGCAGCACGGGACAAGTTATTCAAAAATGATATCAACCCAGTTGCTACTTTCGGAAATGACGGTACGATTTTATTCGGTGACAAGACACTGCAAGGAAAATCTTCTGCCTTCTCCTACATCGGTGTCCGACGGTTGTTCATTGTGTTGAAGAAAATGATTGGCGCGGCTGCCAAGTATACATTGTTCGACTTCAACACTCCTTACACCCGCGCATCCTTTGTCAATATGGTTGAACCAAGACTAAGGGATGTTAAAGGGCGGAATGGTGTTCATGACTACTATGTACAGTGCGACGAACGAAATAATACAGATGAAGTTATACAGCGAGGCGAGTTCATTGCTACCATCTTCATCAAACCTATGTATTCAATTCGTTGGATTTCGTTGAACTTCGTAGCGATCCGTCGTGAAGTACGATTCGAAGAAGTAGTCAACTTAACATTCTAAGGAAAACAAATGGGCAATTTTAAAATCGAAGATTATGTTGGCGCTTTAAAGCCTTCTGTCAATCTTTACGAGTCTAACGACAAGGTAAATATTGATGGTAAGAAGCTTAGCATTGACGTTATTGAAATGTCATATAGCGCCTCATTAGGTTTATTGATTAAGGTACCTGGCAATAAGTTCAATCTAGATGATAGTGAAGTTAAGAAATTGTCTGATTGGTTGTCAGGTTTACTTAAATAATTTGGGAGAGAATGATGGTAGCATCCGTACATGACTTTATAGCTAATTTTAGGGGTGGTGGCGCCCGCCCTAACCGTTACCAGGTGGTGCTGACGTTTCCACCTGGCGTCAGCGGTTCTCTTGCCGCTGCAACCAAGATGGGGTTTACGTGCAAGGCTTCTTCTATTCCAGAAAGTACATTGGGTCAGATTTCTCTTTTCTACATGGGGCGACCGATTAAGGTACCCGGCGATAAAGAGTTCTCTGACTGGAACGTGACTTGCTATGTTGACCAAGACTGGATTGGGCGTGGGGTGTTTGAGGAGTGGCATAACAAAATCCTTGGCTTCGATAGCAACGTCGCCTCGGACGGGTTCCAAGACCCTGTTATGTGCTTTGCCCGCGCAACCGTGATGCTTCTTGACCGATATGACCGCGTTACTAGGACCTATGATGTTGAAGGAATTTGGCCTACCAACGTCGGTGAAGTCACTTTGGGTTATGACCAAAATGACCAAGTTATGGAGCAACAAGTCACCTTCGCCATCAACGGTTGGAATAGCGAAAGCACCCGATAAAGAATGAAAAATATTTTCTCAAATATCGGCAATATATTCCAGCCTAAAAACTGGGATATATTGAACGTAGAAGAAAAGGATACGCCCGGAAAACGGGCGTTTTCTTATGACTTGCAGACAGACGCTGATGTTATTGCCCAAGGAATTGACGGCAATATTGTTGCATCAGAATACTTGTTTGCTAACATTCCCAGCGACGAGCTTGAGTTAATCTATAATTATCGAAGCATGATTTTAGATGCTGAAGTTTACGAAGCCTTCTCTGAAATAAGGAATGAAATTTTCGTTTTCAATGAGGGTCATAAACCCTTTGAAATTGATTTCGCAGAAAGTTCTAAAATCCCCGATAAAGTGAGAACCAAGATTGTTGAAGAATTCGAGACAGTTTACAAGCTTCTTGACTTCAATAACAAAGGCAGTGATTTATTCAAGAATTGGTATGTGGATAGCCGGTTAGTTTTTCATAAAATCATCAATGAAGATAAGCCAAACGAGGGCATACAGCAATTGATGAGGCTGGATCCGGTTACGATTAGAAAGATCCGTCAATTACCTAAACCAGATGCTAAAGGGCTTTATAACCCTGATTTGATACGCGAATTCTATATCTACAACCCCACCAATATCGAGAATAAGAAGAAAATGGGGATTCTGACTTTAGGATATGACGCAAGGATTTCTGGATTAAAGATTTCTCCTGAAAATATAACCTTTGTTGATTCAGGCGAATATGATGCAATAACGGGCAAGAACATTGGGTACCTACATAAGTCCATCGCGCCTTTAAATCAGCTCAGAGGCATGGAAGACGTTATGATGATTTATCGTCTTGCTCGTGCTCCCTCAAGACGTGCCTTCTATATCGATTGTGGTGGGTTAGGGAAAGCTTCCGGACAAGCTTACGTGGACGGGTTGGCGAAGAAGTTTGCAAGCAAGATGGTTTATGATCCCAAGACGGGCTCACTGATTAATAAGAAATCTATTTTAGCCATTACCGAAGATTTCTGGCTCCCCCGCCGTGAAGGTAGAGGAACAGAGGTTTCGAATTTAGATGGTCAAGACACTTCTAACATTATAGAAGAAGTCAAATATTACAAAGACCGCTTCTATGCTTCTTTAGCCGTTCCCCGTAGTCGTTTCGATCAAGAAAATGCCGGTTTTAATTTCGGCAAAGGCGTCGAGATTGACAGAGAAGAGTATAGATTTACCAAGTTTTTAAGCACATTGAGACAGCGCTTTATGCCGTTGTTCTTAGACTTGATGCACACTAATTTGGTATTGAAAGGGATTATTGAGAAAGACGAATGGGAAAACATAAAGACGGATATTGTTTGGAAATTCCAAGAAGACAATAATTTCGTCGAATGGAAAAAGGCTGAAGTTCTTTCTTCCCGTATCAGTATCATGCGTGATGCTGCTGACATTATCGGAAAAATCGTTTCCCAAGAATGGGCGGTTAAAAATATATTCAAAATGACAGACGAAGAATATAAAGAGCAGAAAGAACTTATTAAGAAAGAAAAAGAAGAGAATCCGCCGGAAGTTGAACCGGAATTTTAAATCGACGGTAAATAATATCATTATCAATTTACGGAGTATATTATGCGTAAAAAAATTCTAGCCGCCACTATCAATGCCTCATTGCTTGAAGGCATTTCTGATACTGGTTGCTTTAAGATGAACAAAATCCAAGCCTTTGCGTTAGATTTGGGAGGTACAGATTTTGCTTGCAGTGAAGGCGTCGGTAGTGTCTATTTCAAAAATCCTGAAGCCACCCAAGAATTTCTCGATTTTCTCGATAATGAAAATTCTGTCGAAGCGTACGATATTCTGACAACGGGGGAGGATGGAGAAGAGGAAGAGGTTGATGATTTGCTTTCTTATGGTGAGAATGCTGAATTCTTAGTAACCTTCTATCTTGACGAAGACAACGTCGTTTATGCTCCCTCTGAAGTAGAAGCAGAAGACTTGGAGCTGACAGAAAGCAAGAAGACGAAGGGCGAAGGGACTATTGACGATGTCGATACTACTTTCAAGAATTTGACTGACTGGCAAGCCCAAGCGGATAAGATGAAGTTGAAAGTCATTGAAGCCACCTCCAAGACAGGGGAGATTGGCAAGTATTACAAGGCTAAAGACAAGGAAGGTAATACGCGTGGGGAGTTCTTGTTAGAGCAAGACGAAGCGCCTGCTAAAGCCGTTGATGACGATGGTGAAGAGTTGGATGAGGTTAGGAAGCGTATTGCGGTGAATAGTAAAGGGCGCAAGCGCGTGAAAATGCAATGTCCAAAAGGCTTCAAATACGATGCACAGACGCATGCTTGCGTTAAGATCGGTGGTGCTGAATTGGCTACTCATCGGAAAGCGATGATTAGGGCACTGAATACGCGTAAGGCAGGCGGCGAGGCATTGAAAAAGCGTGCTGCTATTAAAACCAAAAAGGCTTTGAAATTCAGAGCCGCATATGGGCTAGGACGTAAAAAATGATGATCACGGACCACTTTCTTGTTGAATTTAGAAACGATATTTCTAATGAAATTTTAGATGAAGGCGTTAGAAAGAAATACGTTATTGAAGGAATTTTTATCCAAACAAACGTATTGAATAACAATGGCCGTATCTATTTAAAGGAAGCGGTCCGGCCTGGTATTCTTGCCCATATCGAAAAATTCATCAATGACAATCGTTCCTGCGGGGAATTAAACCATCCTTTTCCAGCTAGAAATTATATCGATTATGAACGCGTCTCTCACAAAGTAGAAAGCTTGGTAGAGAATGGCGATAATTGGATTGGAAAGGCGGTTGTAACCAAAGGAACGCCAATGGGCGCTATCGTTGCTGGGCTTATGGACGAGGGCGTGAAGATGGGGATTTCTAGTAGGGCAACGGGCAACACGAGGCGCAGGTCAGATGGGGTGGTTGAGGTGGTGGGGAATTATAAACTCACTACCCCTGGAGACATTGTTAGTGATCCCTCCGCCCCTGACGCCTTCCTTACCAATTTGATGGAAGGTAAAGAGTGGGCGTTTGCGGGAGGTAAACTCGTACCCATAGAAGATCAAATAAAAGATATGGTAAATAATAAGTCAGCGACTGTCAATGGGCTTGACGATGCAAGCGCCAAACAGTTATATGAATATATTTTGAGCTTGGTATAGGAGAAACTAACAATGAAAATCGAAGAAATTTTGAAAAATGCTAATTTAACAGAGGCGCAAGTTAGCAAATTGGTAACCGCAATTCGAACTGAGCGTGATGCTGAAGTGGCTAAAATTCGAAGTCTGCATATGAAAGAGATAACCTCTCTCACAGAATCACGAGAAGAAATGATTAAAAACATTGTCAGTGACAGTGCTGAGAAAATTTCTGTCTTAGAAGAGCGAGTTAAAACCGCACCGCGTCGTGTTTCTGCTACCATTTCACCTGAATGCGCTATTGGGATTGATTTAGATGCGGGCGGCACACTGTGCTTTACTGTAACCAGTAATAACGGGGTTGTAGAACTCTCTAAACCAGACAGCGAAGCGATTAAAGCTTGGTTTAACAGTTTGCAAGAATCCATCAACAAGACTAAAGAAGAGTTGAAGATTGAAGACAAGAAAGATGAAGGAATGAATGATGAGGAGCTTGAGGAATCGCTGCAAGCCATCACCCCTATTATCCGTAAAGCACGTCGCGCCGCTCAAAACCAAAGTATCTTTGCAGCTATTTCTGAATCCGTTGCTCCTTTGATTTTGAACAATAGTGAAATTCTTGAAGAATCCACTAAGAAGATCGAAGAAGCTAATGTGAAATTGGAAGAAGCTAAAGTCGAACTCGAAAAAGAGAATGTTACTTTGCGCGCGCAATTAGAAGAAATGAACAAGAAACAATATGTCCATGACCGTGACGCTATTTTAGAAGAAATGACAGAAGGTTTAGCGTTGACCACTAAAGAAGCGGTGAAGAATATTGTTTACTCTTCAGGAAACGTGACGCTGGAGGAGATGCGCAATTTTGTAGGCATGGTAATTAAAACAACCAAACCAATTAAGGAGGTAGAGCCGGCTAATAAGATGGGTGGGAACCCGTCATCTTCAAAAATGAGCGAATATACAAAATTTCTATAATTCCCGGGTTTTTAACCTAAATCATAAATAAAGTCGAGAATACTTTTTTAAGGAGTTTTAAAATGGGTGAAGTGCTTTCAGGCCAACAGTTAGAAGAAAAATGGGATCCGATGTTAAACCACGAAAACGTCGACCCCATTAAGGATCCATATCGTCGTCGTACCACTGCTCGTCTTCTTCAAAACCAAGAAGAATTCTTGAGTGAGGCAACCAACGTCGCCGCTGACGTAGCCGGCTTAGTGCCTACCGTAATGGGTATGGTGCGTCGTATGGGGCCAAAGCTAATTGGCTACGACATTATGGGTATGCAAGCTATTCCTACTCCCGTAGCTCGAATTTTCGCTGTACGTGCTCGTTATGGTGACGGTGCTACAATCACAGCGGGTAAAGAAGCGCTATTCGATGAAGCTGATACGGATTATTCAGGTAAAGGAACACACGCCGGCGACGATCCTTTCGGCACTACCTACACAACGGGTACCGGTAAAGATACAGCGGACGGCGAGAAAGACAATTGGGCTCAGATGGGTATGAGCATCGAGAGCGTTGACGTTAGTGTGAAAACGCGTAACATGCGCACCGATTACACGATTGAGGTTGCACAAGATATGAAGAACGCGCTGGGCATTGATGCTGATGCTGAGCTGGCTAATATCCTCTCCACCGAAGTTATCGCTGAGATGAACCGTGAGCTTGTGCGCACTGTTTATACAGCGGCCAAAGTCGGTACTCAATTCGCTACCACCCCCGGCACATTCGATATGAATGTCGATACCGATGGTCGTTGGGCAGGCGAACGTTATGCTGGTCTTTTGTTTGCTGCGGAACGTGACGCCAACCGTATCGCTATTGAGACACAGATGGGTAAAGGTAACATTTTGATCACAAGCGCTGACGTAGCAAGCGCATTAGCCATGGCAAAACTATTGTCTTATAATAATGCGATGAGCGAAGTTATCGGTCTTCAAATTGATCCTTCTGGACCAACCTACGTCGGTACCGCTGGTGCCTTCCGCGTGTTCGTCGACCCATACTTGGGCTCTAACGGGTATGTGGTTGGGTATCGTGGTTCCAATCAATACGACGCCGGTATCTTCTTCTGTCCTTACGTTCCTCTTCAAATGTACCGCGGCCAGAATCCGGTTACCTTCGCACCCTCTATCGGTTATAAAACCCGGTATGGTATCGTGGCTAACCCGTTCACAACGCTTGCACCGAAAGGCAATATCTACTATCGTAAATCAAAGATTATCAATTTACGATAACACTAGCCTCCAAATACCAAGCCCCTTCGGGGGCTTTTTTATTGATTGAATTTATATAAATATTGACATTCATTACAGAATTTAATATAATAATCTTTTTTAAGGAGAGTGAATGTATGTTTCTAAAAAATCTATTTAAATTGAACAAAGAAAAAGGCGAAGAAATCAAGATGCCGCGCTTTATCGGTGTCAGGCGTTACGATTGGTGGGTGGAGGATTTTTTAGATAAAATCGCGATAATGGGCAAAATGAAAATGCACAAAGTTAGCTTAAACCGTTGCATTGGAAAATCTATCGATGCCTGCTTTAAACTGAATGAAAATATAGATGAAGAAACTAATTTGACGAGGAATGACGCTATTGCTATTATGCGATCTTCTTTCCCTATTAATGCACTCATTACCGCGCTTTCTAATGATATCGAAAATGAGAATTTCGACTTCTGTGTATTGACGGATATTACGACAGAGGAGGAGAAGAAATGGCTGCACGAACACGGCGGGAAGGTGTTTGGAGGGTTTGAACAAGACTATGAAGAAGGGGTTGAATCTGATGTCAAAATTCACCTAAGAAGTATTGTCGACTTTATCAAAGAGCTTGAGAGAAATTGAGGAGATTTAAATGACAGCCAACAATCTGAACCCCGCCCAAAGCAACAATTTTCAAGTGGTTATTTCAGGCGGAAAGAATAGGATAGACTATTGGGCAAGGATGGTCACATTGCCGGGCTACTCGATGCCATCTGCCCCCACGCAATACAGAAACAATGAATTCAGCTTACCCTCCAACTCCCGTGACCTTGACAATCTGCAGATTGAATTTTTGCTAGATGAAGATTTCGAAAATTACAAGTTCTTTAGGCGTTGGATGGAAGAGGGGTTATACGGAGATGGGCCAATCCAAAATGTAATGCTTGATTTGACAGTTATTGCGATGTCGTCAGTCAAGCACCCCCTACACAATTTTAAATACGAATCCTCCTTCCCCACTATGGTCTCTCAGCTTACCCTCGAACACGGTATCGTCGACACCCTTCCTCTGACGTTCACGGTCAGCTTCAACTATACGAAAGAAGTTCTAGATTCGGGAGTCTCAGCACATTGGGATAAACTTAATGGGATTTTGAAAATATGATTACAATTAAAATGCCCCAGACACCCAATTTCGATATTTTCGAAGAATTAGAGAAAGATTCGAAGGTAGATAAAACCAATTTAGACGACGAAATAACCAAAATTCCTTATATCCATGGCAAGTGGCTTAAGGTGTTCATTTACCTTCAAAAACAACTACGAGAAGCCACGAGAGAGTACGAGAAAAAGAGAATAAAATTAGTTGAATACTATTTGGGGCACGCCAGCGACGAAGTTTATGTAGTACGCCCTTTGAACCGTCGATTATTGAAATCTGAGGTCGAGGATTATTTGAAAATAGATGAAGAGTTGGTTAATTTGAAAGAAAATGCTGAAATTATTTCAAGCACATTATTGACGGTAGAGAAGTTCATTACCGAGTTGAATTGGCGGGGCTCTAATTTGGGTAAAGCGATTGAGTTTCTAAGGTGGAAAAATGGAGGCTGAAAAAATAACCATAGTCCCTCTCAACAAACAACTTTCCATCGTTAACGCGTCAGAGAATCTTTTGGACGTTATACGTGAAAAGCTATCTTTCTATGTGAAGGGTTATAAATACATGCCTTTATATAGAAAGGGGTTCTGGGACGGTAAAACCTACCTATTCAATGTCAACACTCGCCTAATCTCCAACGGCCTTGTGCCGATGATCGAACGTCATTTCAAAAAGCTCAAAATAGAAGTCGAACGCGAAAGCCCTGAATTATTAGAATTCGACGATACCTTTTTCTTAGAAAAGGTTGCCTGCTTAACCGATCTTGAAATAATGGATCATCAGCTTATCGCTATTGAAGAAATCTTAACCAAAAACTTCTCCCTCATCCTCTCTCCAACCTCCTCCGGCAAGTCCCTCATCCTGTACCTCTTAGCCAAATACGTCAAATTGAAGTATAATATGCGAAGCTTGATTATCGTGCCCAATATCGGCTTGGTTGCGCAGATGCACGATGATATGCTTGACTACGCGAACGACGGGTGGAATAGTGTTCATCAAATTTACGGTGGACAGGAGATAATGACAGAGCATGATGTGGTAGTTTCAACCTACCAAAGCGCTGTCAAATTAGAGAAAGATTTTTACGATCAGTTCGGTTTAATGGCAGTGGATGAAGCGCATGGTGCTACGTCGAAATCTATAACCAATATTCTTAGCAAGACAAGCAATGCAAGCTTTATTTGCGGGCTGACAGGGACGCTGGATGGCACTTACCTACATGAAATAGAGATGTTGGCGAGATTCGGTGATTTGACTAAGGTAATAAGCACCAAAGAGTTGATGGTTATGGGAAAGGTAGCGACATTGAATATAGAATGCGCGCGCTTAGTCTATCCTAAAGACATTAAGAAACTTCTTCCTCAAGTCAAGTACAAAGATGAGATTGATTTTATTGTTAATCACCAAGCCCGAAACGAATTCATAGTAAACCTTGCCACCTCCCGCCCTGACATCAATGTGCTCGTCCTTTTCAACCTTCTTGAGCATGGGGAAATTTTAAAGAGCATGATTGAGGAGAGGATGCAGAGCGGTGAGCTCTTCTTCGTCAATGGCGATATTGATGTTGAAGTTCGAAAGAGTATCAGAGGAAAGCTTGAGACGTCAACGGGCAATATATTCTTAGCCTCCTACGGTACCTCTAGCGTGGGAACGAGTATAAAGAATTTGCATTGGATGATTTTAGCGCATCCTTTCAAAGGGCGGGTAAGAGTATTGCAAACAATTGGTAGGATTTTGCGCATCTCCCCCACCAAGTCCAGCGCGCTTGTAACGGATATAGGTGATCATTTATTCGGGAAAGAAGGTGATGGTAATATTTTAAATCAGCATTTCAACAATAGGTTGATTTATTATAAAGAAGAAGAGTTTGAATGCCAATCTTTCAATTTGGAGATTTAAAATGGGCAAAGCCAACTACATCAATAAAGAAGAGCTGCAAACAGAAATAGTGAACTGGTGCAAGAAGCGCGACGAAGCCATGGCGAATGGTGCAAAATATTATGTCATCAGCGACAAGATAGCGAAGGCTATCTTGCTTATATGCAAAGGGACGGTGTCAAGGCAAAATTTCAACCAATACTCTTACGTGGACGAGATGATGCAAGATGCTATTTTAAGCTGTATAAATTCAATGAGAAGCTATGACGTCAACCACCCCAAACAAAACCCCTTCGGCTACTTCTCGCGGGTAGCTTATTGGGCTTGTGTGGAGAGAATAAACATTGAGAAAGCACATGCAGAAGCGATAGAAGAACTTTTATTAGACGAGAATAACCAAACTTACTCTATAATGAGCGGTGATGTAAAAGAGGTTTCGATGTGTGAGGTAAGACAGTTTTTACTTTTCAACTAAAGGACGATAATGGAACACGAAATCACCCCTCCTTATACCTGTAAATTTTGCGGAGCGCCAAGCTGGTATGAGCCATCAGAACAAATTCCACCCCCGGACTATTGTCACGAAAGCGACCATGGGTGGAGTCACGAAAGCGACCATGGGTGGAGTCACGAAAGCGACCATGAAAATATGGAGAATAAAGAATGAATAATGATACTCTAAAGGTTATTAAATTTGATACTTCAAAGTCTAATTTCACAAAAATACCGACTCTTGTTCATTAATTATTAAAGGAATCAAAAAATGAAAACCTACGATTATGTAAAAGACAATGGCGACAAATCAACCCGCGTACTGCATGACCTCAAAATCCCCACCACAGTGATGGCGTTAGATATTTCGGAGTTGGACGAGGAGATGCAGACAAAAGCGGTTCGCTTGTATGAGCAATGGAACGAGGAGCATAACAAGCCTTACAACAAGAAGCAAACACAATTCAAGAAAGAAAATCTAAAACCTTTGTCTGAGTTCTTCGAAGAAAACGGTATTCCCTCAACCGTTATGCTAAAGAGCTTCAAAATTCACGGGCTCACTGAAAAATGAAGATAGCTATTATCAGCGATCAGCATTTCGGAGTTAATGGCGCGTCTGAATTCTTTATGGGTGAGTATGAAAATTTCTATAATGAAGTTTTCTTCAAAAGCATCGATAATGAAAAGCCAGACGCCGTTGTTATCCCCGGAGACGTGTGGGAGAATAGAAAATACATCAGCCCACTTACCCTTAAACAAGCGATCACACAATTCTTCGCACCTTTGAGCAAGCGTAACATTCCGATCCATATTGCATATGGAAACCACGACGTCTATTACAAGAATACCAACTTCATCAACTCTATTGACTTCTTGGCGGATATGTTTCCCAATATCCATGTAGTGAAAGAGGCGGAGAAGATTGGCAATTTCATGCTAGCAAGCTGGCTTTGTGCAGATAATGAAGCGGTTATTAAAGAGAAGTTAGCTAAGACGGATGCGAAATACTTGCTGGGGCATTTTGAGATCAATGGAATGCCTATGACGGTCGGAGCCGATTGCACACATGGCGAAGATAAAAGTTTATTCGCTAAGTTTGACCGTGTTATTTCTGGTCACTTTCATGTGAGAAGCAATGACGGTAAGATTTTCTATACCAGCAACACGCATCAAACGAACTGGAATGATTATAAAGAGGAGAAGGGGTTTCATTATTTCGATGACAATTCCAATATTCTCACCCCCGTCAACAATCCGAGAAAGATTTACTCTATATTGGAATGGACGGAGGATACGAAATACGACGACTGCCATCAAGAGGTCGAAGGAAAGATTGTCAAAATCAAAATCCCAAGCTTAGCTACTATTGACCGTGAGAAATTCTCTATATTCGCGTCTAAATGTATTGAGAATGCGTACAAGACGTCTGTGGTAGAGGTGGATAATAGTGAGGGGAAAGCGGAGAAGGTTGAGATTGACGATAGTGTCTTTATTTCACTGGAAACAACTGTGAAAGATTATATTGCAAAATCTGTCTCTAAAGAGTTGATTAAGCAATGCGAAGACATTTTCTTTGACATCAAAAAGCGGGCGGAGGGTTTAGATGATTAATTTTAAAACCCTTAAATGGGTTAACCTTGGAAGCTACGGCGATAGAGCTTTTAATATCAATTTCCATGATGCTAAGGTTTGGGCGTTCGTGGGTAAGAACGGAACAGGGAAATCTACTATTATTGACGCGCTTTCATTTGTTCTTTATGGCAAGCCTTGGCGTAAAACAGTAAAAGCCAAGCTAGTCAATAATAAGAACAAGCGGGCGTTAAAGGTTCAGATTGAGTTTGAAACACCGTCCGGTAGCTATAAGGTGGTGCGGGGGATAAAACCTGATATTTTTGAGATTTGGCATAATAGCGTCCAAATTAATCAAGACTCCAAGTCAAGAGATTTTCAGGCTTATCTTGAAACTGAAATTTTGGGGCTTTCTTGGGAAGCGCTTAATCAGGTAATGATTATTGGGAAAGCCAAGTACGTACCCTTTCTTCAATTGAACACAGAGGCACGGCGCGCTTTTGTGGAATCAGTTTTAGATTTAGAAATTTTCACCGCCATGAGGAAAGTAGCCAATGCAGACGCTTCAGGGTTAGAGCGTGATTTTGCGGTGGCTAAGAATAGCGTTGAAAACATTAAGTCTCTTATCTTGCAATGCACCAAAACCCATGAAAATTATTTGACTATTAAGGCTGAAAGCAATACCCAAGAAATTGCTAAGACAGAAAGCGAGCTTGAAAATGTCAAAAATAATATTCAACTTAATCAAAACCTTTATGAAGCTAAACTATCACAAAGCAAAACACTTTTTGATACTCTTTCTATTAAATATCGCGAAGAATATTCAAAGCTAAAAGCCAATTTCGACGAAAGATATGCACAGTTAAAAGGGTTCGGAGAAATTGTCAATGTGGCTTCGTCTTGTCTTAGCAACAAAAAAGCCGAAAGACAATCTAAGCTAACTGAGATCACCAAGCTTGAGAGCCGTATAAGAGCGATGGAATTGTCTAAGGTTTGTATAACATGCAAGCGCCCCTTAGAGAATGGTGAGAGTGACGAGCACATAAATGCCGAGCGCGAGAATGTAGAAAGTTTAAAATCAGAAATCGTTGTTATTGACAAAGAAATTGCAGAGACTAGCAAAGACGTCAATGAATTAATGACTGAATTTGAAAATATGGAAATAGCGCATACCGGCGTCAATGCTGCTCTCTTATTTAAAACCAACCAGCGCGTCGAAAATGATCCTGAAATTATTGCGTTAAACAAGGATAGTGATAACTTCAAATTCTTAGTCTTAGAAAATCAGCGCAACGAAAGAATGCTATCCGAAAGGCTTAGCAAGCAAAAAGAGTCCATGCAAAAAATGGATGAATTAATCGTTAATTCTGAAATTGAGCTTAGAGACAACGAGAATAAACTTAAGGGGCTGGAGGAGAACTTGGTTGATATTGATAAAGTGAAGAATGCTTTATCGATAGTCGTTACAATGTTGAAGGATAACGGCATAAAGGCAGTTATTATGCGCAGGTATATAACGGTTATCAACAAGATTGTAAATAAGCTTTTGTCGGATATGGGTTTGTTTGCTGTATTCGAATTGAATGAAACCTTTGAAGACAAGATTTTGACGCGTGGGTTTGAAGAAATGTCATACCACCTTCTTAGCGAGGGTGAGAAGTTGAGAATTGATATGGCAGTCCTTCTTGCTTGGCGTGAGCTTTGTGTATTGACAGGATCGGCTTCGACGAATTTGATTGTTTTAGATGAAATTTTAGATGCCAGTTTAGATCAAGAAGGTTTAGATGCGTTTATGAATTTACTGAACCAAAATAAAGATCTGAATATTGTTTGCATAACACACCACCCCACCCGTCTTGATTTCTTCATACAACGTCAGCTTAATTTCACCAAAGTTGACGGATATAGCCTTGCAACCATCGGTGATAGATAATTATTTGGAGCCTTAATTAATGAAATCACAAACCTTACGCATTCTCGAAAACTTTGCTAGCATCAACTCTGGGATGCTTTTTAGGCAGGGTAACGTGCTGAGAGTGATGAATATTTCTCAAACCGTTTTCGCTTCTGCTACCGTTGAAGATACTTTTCCAAAAGAATTCGCTATTTACGATGTCCCCGAACTCCTTAAAGCCATCAATCTTTTCGACGAATTCGAAGTAGAGTATATGAATGATTATATCACAATCAAAGGCAGCGGTCGTTCTGTTAAATACCACTATTCAATGCCTGCGGTAGTCGTAGCGCCGCCCGCAAAAAATCCTGCCGAAATCACCAATCCTTTACTCAAATTCACCCTTACCTCAGAAATGCTCGACAAGATTAATCGAAGCGCCGCAGTGTTGCGCTTGAATGAGCTATTGCTTGACGGCGATAAGAAAGAGATGGTGGTGTTTAATCGTGGTGACAGTGGTAACGAGTATCGTATTCAATTAGGTGACGATGCGGCAGGAGTTGGCAGCGCTATTTTATCTATTGCGAATTTGAAAATGTTACCCGTCGATTATACCGTCAGCGTTTCTGATAAAATGGTTGAATTCAAATCTACATCAGGAAATGATTTGATTTATGTAATCGGAAGGGAAAATGAGGTATGATTGAAGATTTATTATGGGTGGAGAAGTACAGACCTAGAAAGGTAGATAAATGCTGCCTCCCATCCCGTATCAAAAAAGCCTTCCTCCCTCAGCTTGAGAAGGGGGTGTTGAACAATATGACATTGACGGGCACAGCGGGATGCGGGAAAACAACCGTAGCGCGTGCCATATGTGACGAGCTGGACATCGAATACATGTTCATCAACGCGTCCGAATCTGGAAATATTGACACGATACGGAATCAGGTAAGACAGTATGGTAGCTCTATGTCCTTTAATGGCAAGAAAAGGGCGGTTATACTGGACGAGGGCGATTACCTTACCCCACTAGCCCAGGCGAGTTTGCGTGGGATGATAGAGGAGTTCTCGTCCAATTGTCGCTTTATCATAACTGCCAACTTCTCCAACAAATTAATCGAGCCCCTTATCTCCCGCTGTCCTTTGGTTGACTTTACGTTGAACAAGAACAGTGATGAGGTGGTGGAGGTGTTGGTACAGGCGGAGAGTTTTATACGGGAGATTTTAGAGAAAGAGGGCATTGCGCCCATTAAGCCCGAAGAAGAAACCGTATTTTCGTCTTTCTTAGTCACCCACATGCCTGACTTGAGAACGATTCTCAACATATTGCAACGCTCATGCTCTTCGGGGTCAATTTGCTGGGAAGATGTTTTCAATTCCAAAGACTTGTGTGATGTAGATGGGTTGGTTGAGATTTTGAAAACCAATAATTTCGACAGCTTGCGCGATTGGGTGTCTGCGAATGCTTATCGTGACACCCCAAGCATACGCAGGAATCTATATACCAAACTTCGTGACGTTATCACTCCCATCTCTATCCCTGCCGTTATCATGTCTTTAAACAAGTATGATTTCCAAGAAGCCTTCTGTGTCGACAAGGAAATCAATACCATGGCGATGCTTTTGGAGATAGTTAGCAATGTCGAATTTAAAAAATGACTTATCTGAATATACGGGTACGAAAGGAATTTATGCTAATAAGAAACTAAGTCCTTGGGACATCGCGGACAACGTGTTCATGAAAAAAGAGCGTATCGACCCGGTTGCAGACGGGTATGATATTTGGATGATGAATAAAATTTGCTCCAATAACATAGATACGATATACTTTGCAGAAATCGTGAACATGTATCCGAATATCTCTAAAATAATGTCTTACGACTTTTACTATTACGGGCTTGATAAAGGACGCAGGTACGGTAAATGGCGTAAGAATTTGAAAGACGGGGATATTGAGATTGTTTGCAAAGCTTTCAAAGTAAATAAGTTGAAGGCAGTAGAATATTTGAAAGTTATAGGCGAAAGTGGGCTTAAAAAGGTCAAAGATTCTCAATTCATCGGTGGTTTAAAATCAAAGAAAAAAGGAGCTTAAGCAATGGAAAAGCAAAAGAAATCAAAAGAAACAGAAGTAGAAATTCAACCCGCACCCAATAATAGCATAGTGGTTCCTATTATGTTGAATTTGGTTGCAAGCGATACGATTATTTTTAACGACGGCAAGCAATCCCAAGCCTCCAACATCAAAGTAACCAATAACGATCGCTATGTAGATATCCCCGAGCACTCAACGCTAACCTTCCGCTGCAATATTCCGGGCAATGAAAAGATTAGTGAAGTTTTAGGGACGTCAAAGCTCTCAAATTCGAATTTCGAAATTCTTGAATCCAAAGTAGAGCATGGGGAAATTACTGTCAAGATTAAGACAACCAAACCCACCTCCTTCTTTAACCAACAAACCGTCGGCATGGCGATGATTATTAAAGGATAGAAATGAATATCAAAGTCTTCCATACCAAAAATGGTATCTTTGTAGGCAACCATTTACCCAATGAAACACAGACAGTGAATGGGCGCGTGTGCGAAGCTGTGCAGAAGTTGGTTATGATTTCTTTCGCAGATTCGCAGATTTCTCTTTCTCCTATATTCACGTTGACTAAAGAGGACGTGTATTTCATTCCCCGAGACGAATTAATCTTCGCAAAACCGATGGAGGCGATGGATAATTTACGCGCCGCGTATGTTTCCAAATACGGTGACCCTCCACCACTCCCAAAACCGGAAAGAATTCCTGATTTAGAATTGACCACCTTTCCAAAGGAATAGAATGAAAAAGTCGTTTACATACGCCGAGCGCCGAGGAGCTCGGCTTTTTATTAAAGAATCTTGGAAAGACGACAACGGTGTTGTGCAAAAACAACAAAGGGTTATAGACAATTTCAAATTCGAAATGTTCTTACCCGCTACGTCCGGCCGCGCTTATGACGCGCTTTCAATCTTCTCTACTCCTCTAAGCAGAATAGAATTTGACAATGTTTCGGAAATGGTAGATTTTTGCAAAGAGAATGAAAATCTACACGGCATGGAAGATCCGGTTGTTCAATTCCTTCATAAAGAGTATCCTGGGGCGTTAGAGCTGGACATGGACCTCTTTACCATCATGAATTGCGATATCGAGGTCAGCCACGACAACGGGTTCCCGTATCCGGATAAGGCAGAGGATGAGGTGCTGAGCATAACGTTCAAAAACTTCAACGGTCCTTCCTTTACTTTAGGAACGAAATTTAGCAAAAATAAATGTCATATCATTTGCGCCAATGAGGTTCACTTGCTAAAGACATTTTTAGATAGGTGGGAAGCAAACAACCCTGATATCTTTACGGGCTGGAATTCGACAAAGTTTGATATGGTTTATTTGGTTAATCGTATCAGGAAAGTTTTGGGGAATGATGAGGTAAGGCGGCTGTCGTGTTTTCATAAACATTGCAAGCACATTTTCTCTGAGCGTGAAGATAAGAGTGGAGACAAGTTTTTCGAAATACTTGGGTTCACCCAAATTGACTATATGGAGCTGTATAAGAAATTCGCACCCGAAAAGCGTGAGAGTTATAAGCTCGATTATATCGCCATGATAGAGATTGACGAAAGAAAGATTACCTATGCGGAGTATGGGAATTCGTTGATGAGGCTATGGCGGGGGCAACCTGTAGCCAGTAGAAAAGAGGGAGCGATTGAGACGCAGAAATGGGAAGCTTGCCGCGTTGATTTACGCATTTTTGCAGACGAGCGAAATGTAAATTTGGAGCCCTGTGAAGGTGTAGATATTTTTGATATTGAAGTTTTCAATAACTTGGTGATGGAGAGGGTCATAGAGGATGCGGATATTCCTGCCTTCTACGCGCGCGCAAAGGAACGGGTTGAACAATTATCTTACGACTTGTTTATCGAATACAATGAGCGAGACGTGGAGCTTGTTGAGAAGTTAGATAATAAACTTTCCTACATCTCCAACCTCATCGGCGTCGCCTTCATGGTTAAATGTAAGATTTTAGATGCCATGGGTACCATTGCGCCTTGGGATGCGTACATGTATCAACGTCTTTTAGCCAAAAACATGCAACCTCCCCCCTTCCATAAACAAAAGTCCATAGGGCTGAAAGGCGGGTTTGTAAAGCAACCTGTTCCAGGGTTGAGGCATTGGGTGGTTACGCTTGACTTGGCTTCTCTGTATCCTAATATCGTTCGGACTCTAAACATGTCTCCTGAAACCAAAGTCGCTTCCGCGGGAGAATGGGTGATAGAGAGGTTGTTGAATGAGGAAAGAGGGTTGGCGGAGCCAGGGCAAAGCATTGCCGCAAACGGTAGCGCGTATAGGTTAGATACAGTGGGGCTTATTCCTGAAGCCATGAGTGATTTGCTCAATAGTCGCAATGTGGTTAAGGGTGAAATGAAAGAGACACAGAAGCTAAAGGTTAAAGCCAAGACAGAGCATTCGGATAACTTGAAAGAGCTTGAATATAAGATTAAACGTCTTGACTCTAAACAAAAGGCTATCAAAACGCTAGCAAACGGTGGTTATGGTGCATTGGCGTCAGCTTATTTCAGATATTTCGATTTAGATATTGCAGAAGGCATCACATCGACAGGCCAAACCATTATCAAGTTTATTGCAAACCGCATTAATGCCCATTTATCGAAGTTATTAGGAGTTGAGAAGGATTATGTAATAGCTTCAGATACAGACTCCTGCATGGTTGATATAAGCGTGTTCATGTACGGGTATATCGATAACTGTGGAATGCCAGAAAAATATTCTGATTTAATCGATGCTGCTGACGCCTTTGTTAAGAAGAATTTGGAAGAGGATGTGCTTAAACCTTCCTTCGAATTAATCGCTGAATTGCTGGGGGCGAAGGTTTCAACATTATCCATGAAACGAGAAGCGATTGCAGATCGGGGATTGTTTAGGGCCAAGAAACACTATGTGCTTCAAGTTTGGGACAATGAGGGGGTGAGGTATGCGGAGCCTGAGTTAAAGATGATGGGGATTGAGACAGCACGTTCAAGCATCCCTAAATTCTGCAAAGACAAAATCACCGAAGCGCTCAAGATTATTCTAAACAAAGATGAAAGTGATTTGAAAACATCCTTCAAGCAATGGAAATTAGAATTCCTTAAATTAGACATAGAAGATATCGCTTTCCCTCGCGGTGTCTCTGAAACTGAAAAATGGAACGATAATGAAAACCATAACACCAATAACGTTTTCGATGAAGAGGATGAAACACAGAGCACCATAGCAAGCATTAAGAAAGGCGCTCCTCCCCAAGTCAAAGCCGCTCTATGCTTTAACTTCTTTCTTGAGAAATTGAACATCAAGCACCGTGACCCCATAACGCCCGGTTCAAGATTGAAGTTCTTATATCTTAAAAAGGGGAATCTTTCTGGGTATAATGTAATAGGCTTCACCGATGATTACCCTGAAGAGTTTGGGCTAACCCCGTGGATTGACAAAGAGCTTCAGTTTCAAAAATCTTTATTGAAGCCTATTGAAAGTTTCACTAAATTAGTAAATTGGCGTCTTGACGATAAAGCTATCCTAACCAATAGCATCTTTACGGAGGAGGTTGAGAATACGAAAGCCATAGTCAGCACCCCGCAGCCTGTTAAAGAGAAAAAGGCTACCGTTAAACCTTTGCCTGACCAGAAGCCGCGCAAAGTAGCCAAAAAATCTAACACGATACAATTTTGAGGATTAAAGAAATGTCTGAAACGTTTGAAACGTCTGAAATGTTAAGAAAGTTCATCAAAGCATCCCGATCGAAATTTGCTAGCATTGCAGAAGACGGGGTGGTGGGAGGGGATGTTGATACATTCTACGACACGGGAAGTTATATTCTAAATGCCTTAATATCAGGCTCTATTTTCGGCGGTGTCCCCAGCAACCGTTCAACGGGATTTTCAGCGGAGAGTGCTACGGGTAAAACATTCCTAATATTAGGCATCATCAAAAACTATCTAGAAAAATTCGATAATGGTTTGGTTTGTTTATTCGAGAGCGAAGGCGCGATTTCAAAGAAAATGCTTATTGAGCGTGGAATTGATGCTTCGCGTGTTGCAGTATTCCCATGCGATACGGTGGAAGAATTTCGTGATAATTCATTAAGAATTCTCGAATGCCACCTTCAAACACCTAAAGATGTTCGCCCCCGTCTTGCATTCGCTTTAGATTCACTGGGGATGCTTTCGACAACGAAAGAGATAAGTGAAGCATTAGCATCGTCAGGAACGAAAGATATGACGCGCGCGCAGCTAATAAAATCTTCTTTCCGCGTTCTTACTTTAAAGATGAGCGCAGCTAACATTCCAATGTTAATCACCAATCACGTTTACGCGAACATCGGTTCCACTTCACCTTTGCCCAAGAGCGGAGGAGGTGGAGGGTTTAAATACGCTGTATCCACAGAGATCACGCTTTCGAAATCAAAATACAAACCCTCCGACGGCATGGATCCAACCGGAATCATTGTGCTTGCTACGGCGGTGAAATCACGGTTAACTATTGAGAACACTAAAGCAAGGTTGTTGATAAAATATTCGGGAGGATTGGATAAATATTACGGTCTTTTGCCAATAGCAGAAGCGGTGGGGGCGACGGAGAAGGTGGCAGGTGGGAGGTATGTTATTGGAGATAAGAAATATTTTGAGAAAAACATAATCGAGAACCCTTCTTTGCTTTATACTGATGAGGTTTTGCGTAAGATTGACGAGTGGACAAGAGAAAATTTCACTTACGGTGCTGACAAACAAAACAATGTGGTTTTAGACATTTCTGGAGAAGAATAAAATGCTTAACGGTAAAACAGATTTAGAATACGGCGAACTGATTGAAGATTGGTTAAATGAGAACGGATGCGGCACGCCCACATCTAAATCTCAGCACGAATACATAAAATCTGACGTTGATTATGTAAAGATAGAGAAGCTGACAAAGTTATTCAAAAAGGTCATGGACGTTCTTGATTTAGACTGTAACGACGACAGCTTAAGAGATACCCCCAAACGCATGGCGGAAATGTATGTCAAAGAGATCTTCGGTGGGTTGAGGGTGGATCAATTCCCCAAGGCTACCACGGTAGAGAATAAGATGGGGTACAACGATCTTATCGTTGAGAAAGTATCTATCAAAAGCGTGTGTGAGCATCACTTTGTGTATTTTGGAACTGCACATTCGAACAATAATTTGGGATGTTGGATCGCCTATATTCCACGGGACAAGGTGGTTGGGTTAAGCAAACTCTCTCGAATTGCTGAATACTTCTCCCGTCGTCCCCAAATTCAAGAACGTCTGACTAAACAGATAGCGCTTGCTCTCCAGTACATCCTTGATACCGAGGACGTAGCTGTGGTTATTCGAGCCCAGCATTTCTGCGTTTTAACACGTGGTGTGGAAGATGCGGATAGTAATACCACGACATCGCATTTGGGCGGCGTATTCATGAATGAGCCCTCCTTGCGCGCCGAATTAATGTCTATCGTCAATAAAGGATAGCACAATGTATGAAACCAACACTCAAGACGCCACCGAGCTAGTTAAAGCGGGTGGCAAGATTGGTAAATTTTTCATTCGAAATAGTGATGTGAAGCGGATGTGCTCACAATACGACAATTCTTTATTCAAAGAGTGCATTATCCTACGCGCACGCTATATTCCAGTAAGGGGAGCGATAGAGTACATTGCTATCAATCAAAAATTTCAAAACATAGAGCCCTTCCATCGCATTCCCGTCTATCAAGTTAATGGTGGAAAGTTGAGTTATGTTGCGACTGGACTCTAAGCTTGTCTCTATAAGTGCATCAAGAGTGGCTAATTTATTGATGCACCATTTAGCGGATAGGCAGATGATTTGTTGTCCTAACTGTTATTACACCGGTTATGAGGCTGATGTGTTAGCAGTTAGCAACACCAATCACAAGCTCATCGATCTCGAAATTAAGCTATACAGGAGCGATCTAAAGGCGGATATTAATAAGGACAAATGGAATAAGCGGGTAGGTAGGAAATTGGAGCTACGAGAACACGCTCCAAATATTTGGAAACATTACTACGTTATGCCTTCTAAAATATGGGATGAAACGTTGTTAGATTGTATTCCGAAGACGTCTGGAATTTTGCTTTTGTTAGAATATGATATGCGAAGCTTTTATAGATATCGCTTACTACGGCGGCCTATCTGTAATAAAGACGCCAAAGCGTTAACAAATTCTCAAATTCTCGACATTGCCAGATTGGCGAATATGCGGTATCTTAGGGAAATGACCAAAATGAATAACGATAGATTTATAGGAAGGTTTAAGGTAGCGCGGCACTATATAACTACCTATGACGGTGTAGGTGACAAAACGTTGGAAGCCGTTTTCTCTGAAATGGTACCAATAAATATTGATTTTGACGCGGCTACCGATGAGTTCATTTATACTTGTATTTCACGTCACTTCAGACGCGTCAAATACGGCGACAAAATACCTTTCTATAAATGCCAGTATGATGCGGAAACAAACACAATAAATTTCATAGAGTATCAAGAAACAGAAAGCTTAAAAGACGAAACCATTAAAATAGATAACTCGATAAACATTGGTATCTAAAATGGCGTTCAGAGAAGGTGGATTAAAGAGAATGGTTTTGCACAGATGCAAGATCAAATTAGGTAGATTTTTTAAACAAGGGATTATCGAAATGACGAATAAAACAGAATTGAACGAAATTGCTTCTAAAACATTAGGCAGTGAAAACTCTTACGCGGTGTTCACTGACAAGTATGACACCAGTTTGCTTAACCTTATGCCCCGTGACTTAGCACGCAAGGATTGGGGTATTGATGGCAGCGAGATGAGTGGGTACGATGTTTGGAACTGCTACGAAGCCACCTTCCTTCTTGACAGCGGACAACCCGTAGCAGGCACCTTGAAAATGGTTTTCCCAATTTCCAATAAAGATGTCGTCGAATCCAAGTCAATGAAGCTATTTCTAAATTCTTTTGACATGTGCAAAATGGGCAAAACGTTCAAAGAAGCGATCAGCAATTACGAGAACGCGGTGCGCGCAGCCTTCTCCGCTAAAGGGCTTATTTGTAATGTTCGGTTTTATAGCGTCCATATTCTCGAATCCACCTCTTTGCGAAACAACCAATATCCTCACCCATTGCGCATGTTCAGCTTATTAGATATAGATGAAAAGGTCGAATTCGATGATTATACCGCATCGAAAAAGCATTTAGAAGGACGTGCAAATTTGAATTCACGTCATTTAGTCTATACCAATATTTTGCGTTCAAGATGTCGGCATACTAAGCAGAAAGATTCCGGTTCTGCATTTATGATTTTCTGTGGCGACTATAAACCTTCATCTCTTTTACAAGAAATTGTTAGCTTGCGTGAAGTAAATGAATTTCACGAATTTTGTGCCGAGAAGCTTTACGTATCTTTGAGCGAGAAGTTAGCAGACGTGGGCGTGGCTTTATTGTATTCACGACGCGGTGGTATCGATATTATGCCTATCCGCTTCTCCTCCAATAGCCAGCATGCCGCCGCTTCAATAAACACCTTCCAACCCCTCTATTCCACCCAAAACTTCGTTCCTCAAATCTTTGGACAATGAAAATGAGAGAAGAATTCTTTATCTATGACAATCTAAGTCTTCACGCCGCAAAGCGTTTCAAAAATTATCAGCGTTGGGGCAATAAATGGACCATTACAGATAAGCAGAGTATTGAAGAAGCCTTAAGCTCGTTCCCAGATGAAGTTAAATACAGAAATTTCATCTCCACCAGCCCCTTTCCTTTCGGGAAGTGGTTGAGGGGAGCGGTTGTGCCAAAGTTAACTAGCCTAACCAATGAAGCGGTTTTGCAAGGTAAGCACATTTGGGTTCCTCTTAATGTATATGAAATTGCGCGTAGCAGAGAGACCAATAGTTGGATTTTTAATTGTCTTGAGCAACCTGGGTTCAGCGTCATTCCGCCTGATCCCAACGCTTGGATTAGCTCATCCTCTTACTTCACTAACAAAGAGATGCAAGAATACAGACGTCGAATTTCCAATAAATCACAATTGGCAGATGAGCGTACTGAAATTCTACGTGAGCTTTGTGATAGTGCTGACATACTTTGGAAAATTGCGAATAAAGATGAACAATGAAAAACTAGGAATAAGTTTCGAGAGTGTATATTCAGCGCCCGCTATGTTAAGGTTGGCTCCTTCCAAATACGCTCGCCGGGATCCTGAAGGGTGGTTGCGGGTTCGTGCTTCAATTGCACTAACAATTGACTACATGAAAAAGCGCGTCGAGACTTTGACAGGGTTACCCATTACCATTTCTCTACTCTATAACGGTTACACGGAGGAGCGGTACGGCACGTATATCAAACAGATGGATAATTATGGGTTCGACAAAATATATGCCGATTCAGGTGGCCTTCAAATGGTCACGAAAAATATATCCATAACCGAAGATATAAAAAAGAAAGTTTATGAAAGTCAAAAATTAGCAGATTTTGGCTTTTGTTTTGATGAAATTCCGTTGGGTATTAAGGACGGAATTGACCCCACCACAGCCCGTCATCGCTCTCAAACAAGTAGCAAGCTTTTCAATCAACACAATTTCGACCAGTGTATTGAGCTGACAGCAAAGAATATTCGCTCGCAGTGTGAGGCGTTTGAGGGGACGAAAACGAAGAGCTTCTATATTCTCCAGGGCAATAGTAGTGAGGAGATGTGGAGGTGGTTTGAGGGTGGTACAAAGGTGCTGGATAAGAAGCATTATCAGTACATACAAGGGCTCGCACCTGCGGATACCTGCTTAGGTAACGGGGAGATGGAGAGTGTGGAGATGATGGCAGCATGTCACCGCCTTGCTAATGATTTCCCTGAACTCGTAGGTAATCAAATACATTTCTTAGGCGTTGGCTCACCTTCCCGTCTTTTGCCTATCATTTTCTTGGCACAAGGTGGGTATTTGAAAAAAGGCACGCATGTGAGTTTCGATAGCTCAACCGCATCTATGTCTGTGATGATGGGTAACATGATAATGCCTAACGGCGTGCGCGTTAAAAAAGGCGTTAAAGAGTGTCTTGATTTCATGATGTGCTATTACGACAATATGCACGATGTCTTAGCTGAGTTTACGGGAGAAGTGAGCCGGAACGAGTTCTACGATCATTATATAAAACATTACAAGTCGACCGCTGACCTAATTAATACCGCCCCCAAGCACATGGAAGTCTTTATCAGGGCAGCGATGACGTGCATTCCGTTGTGGCAGGTGGAGGGGTTCTTTGTTAGTGCAATGGCGTCAATGAACGATCCTAATTCATATTACAGTGCGTTGGGATTTTTGAGACAGGTTAAGACAGAAGATGATATGCAAGCATGGCGACGTCAGTTCTCACGCTACCTACGTTCGTCTAAAATTGATCGTATCATTTCAAATAAATTGGAGTTCTAAAAATGAATCTTTGTGAAACTGTTTATATCGAAGGGCTGGACGGGCACGAAAGCGACCTTGCTTATTTGAAGCGGGTTAGTAAGGCTTATGATGAAGTTATGTTCATGTATTTCCCACATTCAGTTATTGAGTGTATTGACAAAGAAGGTAAGTTAAGGACCAAGGAAGATATAAGCAATGAAATCTTCACCAAATACATTCAATCTAGAGGAACGCGCAATGTCTAGAATTATCGATCCGCAAGTTTTTATTCTATCCTACACTAAAGTCGACAAAGACGAGTTCGACAAAGCGCTAAGCGCAATGGGAGCGGGGAACTGGAAAACAGATGCTAACAATGATGCGGATTTAATGGCTGAATTTGCCGGCAAATTATGTTACATGAGCTTTGACACCGCCTTAAACGAGAACCTCACAAAAACCGGATCTCGCAACAATAAGGACTATGTTCAAAAGGCTATCATTGAGAATAAACACGGAAGCGTCTTAGAACACTGTTCTGTCTCTATGCTCTTTCTAAACGTTTCCCGCGTTCTCACCCATGAGCTAATACGTCACAGAGCGGGGACAGCGGTTACGCAATTATCTGGACGTTATGTTTTAAGCAAAGAATTTGAATACTATGTACCTGAATGTATAAAAGACCATAAAATAGCGTTCGATAAATTTATCGAAGCTATGGACGCCAGCCAAAAATTTCACCGAGAATTAGTTGAAATCGTAGGCTTAAAAGAAATGGATAACTTTACTAAAAAGAAAGAATTTACTTCAGCTTTACGTCGTGTTCTTCCTAATGGTCAAGCTTCCGCTATCTTGTTCACCGTTAATCACCGCGCTTTGCGGCATATCATCCAAGAGAGAACAAAGGGTGGGGCACATGCTGCGGAGGAGGAGATTAGGGTGGTAATCAGCGAACTAGCAGGTAAATTGAAAGAAAGATTCCCTAATATATATGATGATATGGAATTGGCTGAAGACAAAGTCGAGTGGAATTTCAAAACCATTAAAGTTTGAGGATTTTAAAATGTTCGGTAAAAACGAAATTGTAGGCGTAAAACATTTCAACGTTATTGTGAATGAAGGTAATGGAGATTTACTGGTTACCACCATATTTTATTCATTCCAAGGGGAGGGGATGTTTACGGGACGTCCAGCAGTTTTCATACGTCTATCAAAATGTAATTTAGCTTGCAAAATGTGCGACGCTTTTTTCGATCAAGGCATATTGATGGATCCCCTTAAAGTCCTCGACAAAGCGTATGAAGAAATTAGGATGAAGGTGCCTGATGCCAACGTGTCAGAATTCACTAGGTTGAATGTGGGGTTGGTGTTAACAGGAGGCGAGCCTCTTTTGCAGATGAACAACCTATTGCCTTTCTTGAAATACGTAGCATCTAAGTTTGCATGGATTCAGGTTGAGACCAATGCTACACAAAACATCAGCCCACTTCCACGATGGGTTAAAGTAGTAGCCAGCCCTAAATGCCTTGAAAAAGCTTCCCGCCCTGGTTACTTAAATCCCCACCCCAGCATCTTGTCAGATGCAGATTGTTTGAAATTCGTAGTCTCCCACTTACCCGACTCACCCTATCACGATATTCCTGAATGGGCTAAGAAGTTCAAACGACCTATCTACATCTCCCCAATGAACATCTATAACCGTCTGCCTACATTGACAGGAAATCCAAAGGAAGACGAGGTGGTTTCGTTTTGGACGGAAGGGCTATTGGATAAAGAGTCCAATAGACTCAATCATGAATATGCAGCTAAACTCTGCATAGAGAATGGTTATATTTTTAATTTACAAGCTCATCTGTACGCATCTATGGCATAAGGAGGATGTTCAATGTCCTCCGAGCGCCTGGTTGTTAATGCGCTCCTTCATTCTGAGGAGTTCGCTAAGAAAACCATTGCCTTTATCAAAGAAGAGTATTTTGAATTAGGGCAATCTAGGAAAATTTTTGAGGTTATTAAAGAGTATTATGAGAAATATAAAAGTCATCCTAATAGAATAACCGTAGAAACTTCCTTACACAATAGCAACCTTCCTCAGGATTTTCTGGATGAGACTTTAGAGCTTGTTGACGAATGTTACAAGCTCGACCCACCCACCAACATCGAGTGGAGCGTTAATACTGCTGAAGAATGGTGTAAAGACAGAGCGCTCTTTAATGCTATAAACAGAGCCATCGCGGTATATGATGGAACTGATAAGAAACTTCAGCGCTCTGCCATTCCTACCATTGTTAGTGATGCGCTTTCAGTATGTTTTGACCGGAGTTTAGGACACGACTTCTGGGAAGATGCTGAAGCGCGGTATGATTTCTACACGATGCCCGAAAACAAAGTACCATTCAAGATTGATGTATTGAATGAAGTGACTAACAACGGGGTTACGCGGAAGTCTTTAAACATCATTGCAGCGGGCATAAACGTGGGGAAATCGCTTTGTTTGTGTTCACTCGCTGCGGATTATATGAGGAGCGGTTATGATGTGCTCTATATAACTTGCGAAATGCGAGAAGAGTTGATGATGCAACGTATTGATGCCAACGTTCTCAATACTGACGCGAATTCTTTAATAAAGCTAGGTAAAGAGAATTTTATAAACAAAATTGTAGGGTTAAGACAAAAATCCTACGGTAATATAAAGATAAAAGAATACTCTCCTTCAACCTTCACCTCCCTTATGCTCGATAATTTGCTCGACGAGTATTTAAGTCTTGAGAAATACGATCCCACGATTATCCTAGTTGACTATATCCAAATCTGCGCCTCCTATAAGCTTAAAAACGACGTTCAATCATACCACTATTATAAATCAGTGGCAGAGGAATTGCGTGGCGTAGCGGTAAGGCGGGATAAGGTGTTGTGGACGGTTTCACAGTTCAACCGGGGTGGCAATGAGAACTCTGATCCTCGCATGACCGACACTGGGGAGTCGATGGGCATTCCTGCTACTGCGGACGGCATGTGGGCGGTGATGAGGACAGAGGAATTGGATCAAATAGGTCAGCTTTCTTGGAAGCAATTGAAATCCAGGTACAGCAATAAGGCTACCAAAACCTACTTCTTAACGGGAGTGGATGTGGAGAAATTTAGGATTTTGAATGTTGAGGATGGTATGCAACAATCGGTGGCCAAACATGTCAAGCAAGCTGATAATGAAGACATGAAATCAAAATTCTCTAAACTAAAATTTAATAGTTGACTTTATGTAATCTTTTATTATATAATTTAAACCATTAAAAAGGAAATCTAAATGAGTGATTTTACCAAAAAACTAGATGAAATAAAGATTTTGATTGCCGCGCAGGTTGATGAGTCCAATGCTTGGGAAGGCGGAGGTTGTTATGTGAAGATAGTGGAAGTTTTTTTAAACTTTCAACTTCAGCACGTTCATGAAATAATGGATGATTTAAAGAATCCTGATAACGTCGTTCAAGTAGCCATCAAGCCGCGTCTTGGCCGTTGGAATGAACCGCAAATGATTTTCAAAAAATGGGTGTACGACTTAGCGGATGGTATAAGCCGTCTTGTTAATGTCCAAGCCAGCGTCGGCAAAGAAACCTATAAAGTCGAGTGGGGGCCGGAGACGGTACTACATTTCAGGGGTTATAAGCATGACGTAGAGCTTGCAAAATACATTATGGAATACACGGTGCATCTTTTGAAGTTTAATCGTTCAGAGTTAAAGCGCACCTATACCTATAAGCTCCAGGGCTATAGGTGCTTTAATGAGCAAAATGAAGCCTTAGTGGGCGCTATAGTTGGGGAGTTGAGAGATGGAATAAAAGAAATGAGCATGTTTGCGTTAAAGACTCCTGAGGCGAAGTGGTTGAAAAGCGCTAAGCGTCTTGCAGTATTCAAAAAATTCGGGCTTGAAGCCTATAAACCTCTTCCTATAAAAGGATACCAACATGTTAAATTATGACATCATCCAGCACGCCTACAAAATGGGCTTAGTTCCCAAGTTCGAAAAAGCTGGCTTAGCGCCTTCACAAATTGTCGATTTCGCCTCTATCTTTATCGACATGGCTTTACAGATTTACAACAATAGCTATGAATATCACAAAGACGGCGAAAGCCCAGATGTCAGTGAGAATTATGTATTCGTGTTCGGGAGCAATTTAGCGGGCATCCACGGTGCGGGTGCTGCGCGCGAAGCTTTAGAGAAGTTCGGTGCTCGTATTGGGGTAGGTGAAGGAATGATGGGAATGAGCTACGCTTTGCCCACGAAAGATGATAAAATTGAATCATTGCCTATCAACAAGGTTGGTCACTATATCGCTGCCTTCAAATTCTTCGCCTATACAAACCCTGAACGCAAGTTCTTTTTAACGCGCGTGGGGTGTGGGCTGGCAGGGTTCAAGGATGAGGAAATTGCGCCTTTATTCGTGGGCAGTCCTGACAATATAAACTTTCCCGAAGAGTGGAAGAAATACATTTCTTGCCTTGTATAAAGGTTGAGACTTTATGAAACTCAGTAAAAAATTCAAATCTGAATTTCTTGAGAGGGTTATAAAGTCTTTAAATCGACCTCAATTTGAGCGCATGTATCATAGCATTTGGCATTCGATAATCTACAATCGTTTGCCTTTTGCTTTGAGTAAGCTATACAACGATCATCCTGAATTTTTTGATATCAAACTGATAAATAAATTTATTGATGAGTGTAAGGTTGACTATGCTTGCAATGCCTTCAAAGACGACTATGATGAATTTTTGTATAGTGCTTTGGTAGAGGTTGATTTATGGAAAGAGGAATTTGAATTAAGAGAAAATGCGCTTAAGAAGTTAGTGGTTGAGGGGCTGAAGAAGGTTAATACGATGAGGCAGTTTGAACGCGTTTTCTCCAACTACCTCTACCTCATCCACAACACTGAAAAGCCGTTAACTCTTTTCTAGGAGATTCAAAAATGTGCGGGTTAATTTTCAATAATGGTGATTACGAAAGTTGGAAATTGTTGTATGAAAACAACATAGCCAGAGCGGGCGTGAATAAAGGTGTTTTCACGTTCACTGATATTTTCGACAATCAGCTTGATAGTAAAGAAATAAAGATGGGGCTTATACAGACCATCATGAATAAAGAGGAATTGTTGAAAGAGATGGAAAGCTGGCAATGTGGTATTTTGCACATGCAAGCCCCCACCTCCGTCCACTCCCGACCCCATCCTGCTAAAAAGAACGATTGGCTTTTGTGGCATAACGGCATCATCAAGCCATCAGAGGTCAAGAAGCATGGCATGGGGATAGTTGAGTGGGATACTGAAGTCTTAGTCAATATCATCGATGCCATTGGGTTTAAAGGGCTGAGTGGAATTGATGGTAGCTTTGCTTGTATTGCTTTCAATGTTGCAAGCAAGCGGCTTTATATGTTCAGAAACAAGCTTTCTCCGCTATTCACAGACGGGTCTTCACTATCATCTACGCAAATTGCAGACGACTGGATTTCGGTGCCTGCTAACAAAGTCTTTGAGTTCAAACTTTCAACTAGACGTTGGTTAGCTACACAATTTGAGTTCTCTGACAATCTTGATACACAATTTAAAGGGGTTTAAATGCTCAATTATAAAGACTTTATTAAGGCTGACAAACTGGGGCTGACGTCGTTGGTCAATGAGTATAAACGGCTGGCAAGGTTTGAGAGCGAGGTGCTGGAGGTGCTGGGGTCGAATGTAATGGACGCTCCTCCCATGTATCAAGAATCCTTAGACGAAATTGCTAAGAAGCTTGGGGTGTTAGACAAATTGCCCGTGAAGCAACCTGTCAAACCCGAAACAACAAAGGATGAAAAATGTTTTCAAGGCGAAGTTGAAATTTTTTGCTTTGTTAAGCAGGATAATAAACTCAATCAATGCGATTATGCTGTCACGGTGGGGTCGGGAGAAAATAAGAAACAGAAGAAAGGGGTTGACCGGAAATTAGAAGAAGTCGGTGCTACATTGAAAATTATTGCTGACACTTTAGATCAAATTTCTAACCTTCCTAAAATCGACATAACCATCAAAAATCTATTCATCCACAAAAGCGTTATGGAAAATCTTTCTATATGGCGAAAACGTGGGTGGAAATCGCGCACAAAGGAAGATATAGAGCATAAAGAGCTTTGGATGCGTATTTACAGGCATATGGCACTGAAGCGGATAAAATGGCATCTTGATAGTAAAGCGACAGGGGCGGGGTTACAGGCTTGTCAAAGAATGTTGAATATACCTAAGAAAGGTGCCTAAGCGTGATAATCGAAATCGTAACCCATGCGTTCGAAGAGGGTAAAGAGATAAAGTGGTTTGCTTCATGTTCGATGATGGGCAATAGTAAGTTGATAGAGGGGATAGCAAGCCGGGACGACTTCACTAAAACCGCGGGTAACCTTATAGCGCTGCAAGCGTGTTGTGAGAATATTAGCGTTAAGGTTGAGGGGTTGAACTGGTACAGTGATGATTTTTTGTGTGGGTTCGGGATGAGGCGGGTGGATAAGTGGAGGAGCAATGGGTGGGCCACGGTTAGTAAAAAGCCCATCGCTTTCCCTGATCTTTGGGATAATACTAGCAAAATCATTAAAGAAAAATCACAATCTATGCGCTTTGAGAAGATACAGATTTTCGACTCAAAGTTAATAAAATTAATGAATGTTTAAAAAGGTGTTGACATTTTAAAGACTTCTTTATATAATTTTGTCAAGCTGTAAAACAAACAAAAAGAGGTCCTAAAATGTCACACAATTTCGAAAAAGTCACCTTAAAATACGTCATAACCTTGGCTGAGCGCCTTGCTGAGACTTACAAGCGTTCTCAAGACGTCAAGGTTTGCTACGATGGCGAGAGCGTTAAAGCATCCACTGAAATCTTACGCTCTCCTATCACCATCTCCCCTATCCCTCAAGAGGATGCGGTTATTCATATTCGCGATTTCTTGCTGAGCGTAGCGTGTTCATATTCCAGAAACCCTGAACGTTTCAAAGCAAGAGTGCTTAAAGGGTTGTTGGACGATAGCGCGCTGGAAGGGTTCCAAAAAACAGAAATTTCAAAGAGTGTTTTGAACTGTCTTTACTATTTTCAAAATACTTTGAGAGTTTAAAATGATACGAACCTTAAATTTCAGTCAATTTGAGAGTTTGACAAGGATGCTTTTGCAAGAGAAAGTCAATTCTCCTAAATTCAACTACAGAGATGATATGGAGACGTTGGCAGCATTAGAGTTCATCTGTAAGAACTATTATGCCAACGTCATCCCCGCTCAAACGTTAAGTGGGAATTTCAGGTTCATTCCTAAGTTCGCAAAACTTCATAAATTCTTGTCAGAATACGCTTGTCAATATACAGAATTTCCTGAAATAATCCAAGACAAAATCAATAACAACAAAATAAATGAAATAACGATTTTCGAGTTCTACACATTTTTCCACCGAAGGTGTCAAAGCGTTATCATGCTTAAACTACATGATAAATCAATTCAACCTAATTGATCTAAAATTTAGATAAGGACGGCACAAAATGGCTCACATGTTAGAGAAAGACATGACAAACAAAGTTCCCTTCGCCTTCACAGGGCCTCGTGAAGCAATATGGCACGGACTGGGACAGCAATTAGAGAGCGGAAAGAATATTGACGAATGGATAAAATCAGCTGGGTTTGAATGGCACTTCCAAGAAAGCCCTGCCTACTTCGAAAATGATAAGGGTGAGAAAATAGAGTTCGAAGGTAAGAAGATACTAAGACGTTCTGATAGTCAGCAAGCCATTAGCATTGTTTCAGACAAATTCTGCATTGTGCAGCCAAGGCAAATTTTAGAATTTTTCAGAGACTTGGTTGAGAAACACGGAATGGAATTGAACACTGCGGGCATTGTGCAAAATGGCAAAGCGTTTTGGGCATTGGCTAATATGGATAAAGAGGCAGAGATTGTTAAGGGTGATAAGGTTAAAGGGAGTCTTTTGCTAACAACATCTGTCGACGGAATGCAATCAACACAAGCCAAATTCGTCTCCACCCGTGTTGTTTGCAATAATACACTTCAAGTCGCTCTGAAAGGCGGCGGGCGTGCCATACGCGTCACGCATAAGCAAGATTTCGATGCCAATAAAATCAAGATCGATTTAGGCGTTATTGACAGCTCTTGGAATAGTTTTATTAATTCACTTAAATCGCTTGCTAATAAGCCCATGTCAGACACAGATTTAAGAGCTTTTGTGAGCAAGATGTTCTACGATCCGTCCCGTAAGCCCGAAGATCAACCTTATGGTATCAATAACACGGTTGAAAGCATTATAGCCAAAGCGAAGGGTGGCAGTGGGGCAGATTTCCACAAAGGAACGTATTGGGGCGCGCTGTGTGGGGTTACAGAAAATTTCACGCATATTGAGAGCGCAAGAATGAATAGTGAAAGTAAGTTTATGTCAGCTTACATGGGTGAAAGTTCAGATAAAAAATCGCAAGCCTTTATTGAATTGGTGATGTCACTATGATTAATAATGTTGAGAATTCTGCTAAAAAAGCTTGGGAAATGCTGCACCAGAAAGAGATTGAGATTGCTAATGAACTTGAACGTTCACAAACTAGCAAGCTAGCATTCAAGCCCGTAGCCATAACCAGCGCTGATATGTTTTTTGACAGCATAGACAAAATCAAACTCCCTCTTCCTACCATCATACCACCAAGCTTTAAAAAGGGTAATAAATGGTTTGATTGGGCGTATGAATGGCGCAAAAGGGGCGCAAATTTAAAGCCTTGTGGCATTAAAGATGGGTTAAATGATGAATTAGCGTTAAAGAATTTGGTTGTCGTGAATCGCTCGACTAAGTTAAATGAGCGGTATTTGATAAAATGCGTGGCTTTTTTAACGAGCATATGGTATAATGACTTAGAAAAATTTGACAAAGAAAAGGAATGAAGCATGATTAAACCTCTATTACTTTCAGCTTTTTTATTGGCGTCACCCTCTCAAGCCTCTGTTCAATCCTGGATTAAATCTGAGTCCGCAGTAGATTTGAAGTATTATGAAATTTTCTCCTTTGTACGTTCAACCGTCAAATGGTCTAAACACAATGATATCGATCCACTCTTGACTTTAGCCGTAATTCACACAGAAAGTCGCTTCAATAAAAAGGCTGTCAGTAACAAGGGGGCGATTGGGGTCATGCAAGTCATACCCAAGTGGCATCCCGAAGAGGTTAAAGGTATAAAGTTAGACACCATTGATGGTGGGATTAAAGCGGGCACAACGGTATTGAAGAAATACATTGTCAAGAGCAAGTCGGTGAAAGGCGGGTTGGTAAGGTATTCGGGAGGATCGAAAGCTTACGCCAACAAAGTTCTAAAAACCTACAACGTCCTTAACAAAGGGAAAATAAAAGTTTAATTAAAAAGTCTTGCATTCTCCTTAGCTTTTTTATATAATTAAGTACGATTTAAAAACAGCTGAGGAGAAATCATGCTAACCTGGGAAGATAGATTCAATGAAGGCGTAAAATGTGCTAAGACCCAACCTTGGGCTTCATTAAGTGGGAAATCAGACGCATTCCGGCAAGGATTTTATTCTGTCACGTCTGAAAGGCTAAAATCAAATTATTACACTTTAACCGTCAAGTACGAAGCTTTTAACGGCAAGGCTTGGCTGAAAAATAGTTTTAATACGTGTAAAAAAGAATTAAGTGACTTTCTAAAACAGTCAGACAAAATTAGAAATGTAAAGGTAGGAATTAAGCTATGAAAATTGAATTATACAAAGACACCACCGCTCGCCACGAAGGCGTGGTTGTTAGCAATATGAAGATCGACACGAATAAGCAAGCCAAGCTCTTTCATATGCTATCGTCAACCTTATACACCAACAAAATCTGTTCGATGATACGTGAGCTGGCGTCTAACGCTTATGACAGTCACAAGCTAGCTAATAAGCTAGACACGCCTTTTGAGATGACTTCGCCCACTTTAGAAAATCTTGAATTCAAAATCCGTGACTATGGTGTAGGGCTAACAGAAGAGCACGCGTTAAAGACGATTCTTTTCTACTTGGGCTCTGATAAAGACGAGAGTGATGATTTCATCGGTGGGTGGGGTATTGGAAGTAAATCACCCTTCGCCTATGCTAAGAATTATTCGATTATCTGTTACAAAGACGGCATCAAATGTGAATTCTTTTGCTGGAAGGACGATAATGGGCTTCCAAGCTTTTCAACCGTATGTAAAGAAGAAACTACCGAACCCAACGGGGTGGAGATTATTGTTCCGGTGCTCTCTCAAGACATGCGGAAATTTGATACTGAAATAAGGAATTACATGTTCTGGACCAACTACAATATAAAGCTTGACGGCGAGGTGGTTACTCGAGCATATAATGAAATAAAATTAGATGATTATACAATACGGGTTTTTGAAAAACCTAGTAGTATGTATGAAAACAATATAAAAGTCATCTACGGTGGCTATGGGTACAGCATTAGTGACGTTATCAAAAATACAGACTTCGCTGAGAAGTATTCAAAATTGATAAGAAATATCAAAAGCAAGTATTATATCGGTATTCTCTGTGATTCGCCCAATGCGCTTGTGTTCAATATGAACCGAGAAGAGCTTGAAGTTAATGACAAAAATATTGCTTGGATTCGTAAAATTATTCTTGACATCTTCAACCGCTATAATAAAATACGGTCCGCGCTAGACAGCGGTAATGGGTTTGAAATTGGCGTGGATGAGGAAGTTAAGAATTTGGTAACGTGTCAAAAATTAATCAATAAATTAAAAGAGGAGATTGACAGCCAAGACGAAACGTTCATCAAACTTTTCTATGATAAAGGGGATTTCGTTACCTATAAATGGCAAGCGAATGTTGAGCGGGTCATGTATAAATCCAAAACACCTACAACCTTTTACTCCTCATCTGTCCCGCTTAAAGATTTGACAGAAGTTATAGTGATTTATTGGTGCAAAAAACGCAAGTATGAATTCAACGAGATCAAAGACTATGTCGGGGTGGTTGCTTTCGCTAATTTTGGAAAGTATGTTTCATTATACATTCATGCGCAGAGTGAAGACGAAGCCAGAACAAAAGTAAAAAAGATGGAGGATTTTAGAGGGTTCGATGTTGACAAGCTTAAATTCATCAATATTCCTGAATTCAAATATGAACGCCCCAAAACAGTCTCGAAGCCGAAAATTTGGTGTTGTGCAAGAAAACGATACGAAACATTTTCTGAAACCCGAACCTATATCATCGTAGAAAAGAATGAAGTTGAGAAATACAAAGAACAAAACGACTTGAACAGAGGCGTGAATGGGTTCTGGACACCTAAAGCCGTCAATGCAGTAATGCTATGTAAAAAATTAGGGCTTTGGGATGTCGAATTCAGCAACGATTTCGAAATAATATCGCCAAGCAAAAAAGCAATAGAAAAGATTCCTAAAGAGAATGTAATTTATCTCAACAAAATCATTGATAAAGTTGAGGAGAATTTAGAATTTATCATAAAAACCTACGCTATCCCAAACTCAAGGGAGATGGATAAGCTTGAGCTGACGAACAATAAATTAAATAATCATAGAAGTGATTATGATGCTTCTACTAAGCTACCGTACAAAACACTCGATCATCTATCCCGTATGTTAAAACGGATTAAAACTTTTGAAGAAATAGCTTATAATGTGAAGAAGTATGTAGGCGTCGTACCAAGGCACAAGTGCAAGGGGTTCATTGAACTTAAGAAACAAGCCAGCCTTCTTTACTATAAAACTACCATGATTGAAAGGGAATTGCAGTATTTCAATATTTTAAAAATCGAAAGATCGTTGAGACGTATTAAAAACGGTGAAGAAATAAAAGAGGTCAATGACTTCTTAACAAAATTCAACCTTACCAACTATTTCTTGGAGCAAGAAACAAAATGATAACTCTGAAAACAAAGCGCAGCGTCTATATTATCGGACATGATAATCCCAACTACAAAGCTATCAAAAAGCTGGTAGAAGGCGGGGATTCAGGCGAAGCTTATAAGCTGTACAAGGATGGGCTCAAAAAGATGGCTATGAAGGCAGAAACGGATAAAATTAAAAAAAAACCTAAATCTGCACCCATCAAAAAGACAGCTAAGCCAAAGAGCGCAGTGAAATCGACAAAAACAACGCCAGCATCTAAATCTAAGACAGTCTCTAAAGCTGCTCCTAAGACAAAATCGAAATCAGTTTCAAGCACCAATAGCAAGCGCACTAAAAAAGCAACCAAACCACAAGTCATCGTTATACCTAAGCGCGACGATACTTTAGAGAATGTAAATCCCAAATCCAAGTTCATCCTAACTGTAGATGGAATCTGGTTCTCCACGAAGAAGGCTAACTACACGGTTCACAAAAACCATCCTTATTTCGAGGAGATTAAGGAGGCTTTAGAGAAGCGTGATACGGGTGGTGCGTATAGGCTTTTCGTTAAGAAAGATCGCAAAGACGAGCGGGTAAAGGTAGTCGGTAATGAGATGTTTATTGACGATACCAAATTGGATTCTGTTTTCACGGAAGCTTATTTGAACGCCAAGTCCAACGGCGTGGGGTTTGCTGCTATTTCTTTATTCTTCGAAAATCTTGCCAAGAACCCTAACCCCATCAGCGTCGATGCGTTTAAGAACTTCCTTTCCAAAACCATGATGCCAATTACCAACCGCGGAACATTCTTGGCCTATCGTCGTTGTAGTCATTCTTTCAGAGATCATCATACGGGCAATTTCTCCAACATCCCCGGCGCGGTTTGCAGAATGAAACGGGAGGATTGTGATGCCAAGCAAACGAATACATGTTCGACAGGGTTCCATGTATGCTCAGTGGATTATCTTAATAAATTCTCAAGCGGGGTGGATTTGGTTGTCGAGATAAATCCTCGTGACGTCGTAGCTGTGCCACCGGACTACGATCTTTCTAAAATGCGCGTCTCCTCCATGCGTATCCTTTGCACCGTTGATATGTTCAGAGAAAAGACACAGAATTTCAAATTCGATTGTTTAACCGCTATACCTTTCTTCGAAGCTACGCAAGTTTATGATTGGGATGTGTTAGCAGGCATACCAAGCCATCACATCAAAAACAATGAGAGTTTAGAAAATGGTGCTACTATGTCAGCGGAAGATTGGTTAAAATTAGACCCAATCTAAACAAGATAAATATTTTCAAATCTGTTCACGACCACCATTTATAGGGTACCAAAATGAAACAAGACGAACTCTCAAGCCTAATCAAAAAATCCCTTCTTTTAACCATGGACGAATGTGTCAATAGAACCTATCAGCCAGAAGAGATCGAGGACGGGTTCAAGGGGTTAAAGGGAGGAGAGATCTTTGTTGTAAGCGATCCTGAAGATGCCAGAAAATATAAACTTCTGGCAAAAGAATTGAATATGAACAACCTAATCATCTGTGAAACTTCAGGCAGTCTTTCTAAACTCCATCGACGTCTGCATGGGGTTACGCGGAGAGGCATCGTGTTGCACAGTTTATGGATTGAGAAGTTCTATATTCGAGAAATCAAGAAAATTGACAAAACTATCAATTTGATTAGACGGAAACGAGTTTAAAATGAACATTTACGCTTTCATTGAGCGCTTGCGTGCGTGTAATGGCACTATAGAAAAGTTGAATTTGATGCGAGAAAATTCAACTTCAAAAGAGTTGGCTAATTTTTTGCACCGCGTATATGAGCCTAGCATAAACTACTACATCACCCCTCAGCCTTACACCGGCTCGCATTTGGGTACCATGACGCTGGAAGAATCGTATGTTTATCTATCGTATTTCTCTTCCCGTGTCGTGACGGGGAATGAGGCTAAGGCGAAGTATCTTGAGGTCATCAGTATGCTTAACCGTGAGGATGCTGAGTGCTTTAAGATGATTTTGAACAGAGATATTCGTGCTAATATCAACGTAAAACAAATCAACAAAGTCTGGCACGACCTAATCTCAACCTCAAAATATATGCGATGTGTGCTGCCAACAAAATCCAAAATTGTTTGGGACGGAAGTAGCAAATTCTCTCAAAAGAAAGAAGATGGTGAATTCTTAAACATTACTGTCTACTTCGGCGATATAAACATTACCACCCGCGCTGGAAGTAAAATGCCTCTTACAGAATGGTTCAATGGGTTGTATGAGGAGATAATGCGAATAGGCCGAAGTATTAGCGCCAATCCTGTTCAATTCCATGGTGAAATGATTTTGTTTGAAGACGGCAAATTGCTTCCCCGTAAAACCTCCAACGGCATTCTAAACTCTTTACTAAAGTCTGCCACCATTCCACCCAGCAATATCACGCCCTGTTTCATTGTGTGGGACGTTGTTTGCTTGCAAGAAATCATGGCAGGTCGCAGCAAGATAGAATATGAGGATCGGTTTAAACTTTTACGCGAAGGTATAAACAAACAACCTCAGAAATATGTAAAGCTTATTAAGTGTCGCGAAATAACGACATTAGAAGAAGCTTTGGAGCATTATAGAGAAATCGTTAGTCAGGGTGGTGAGGGAACGATTATAAAAGATAAGGATATGTGCTGGATGGACGGCGACAATCCTAAACAGGTCAAAATGAAATTATTTTTTGAGGTTGACTTAAAGATTGTTGATTTGATTGAAGGTACGGGCAAGAATGAAGGCGCCTTGGGTGCGTTCTTGGTTGAAAGTAGTGACGGAAAGCTCTCAACCAAAGTCGGCACCGGTATGAGTGATAAACAGCGTAAAGAGTTCTGGGAAAATAAGGATAACCTTATTGGCACTATTTTGAGCGTAGGCGCTAACGATGTTATATTCAGTAAAACGAATGAAACATCGTCGCTATTCTTGCCGCGCTTTGTTGCTATCCGTCACGATAAGTCTGAAGCGGATGACATGGAGACGATTAATAATACGATTGAAGTTTGCAAATCTTAGAGTGTGCTTACAAAAGACGACATTGAAGTGGGGGGAAGCGGAGTGACAGCTTTTTCCCCTCTTATCGTTCCAGTTTTCTTGATAAAATCGAATTCACCAATCTGTTTTCCCGTGTCATCAATAACTGTCTCTACATTTACTTTCAATTTGAACTTTGAGGTGGGGAAATTATTTCTAACCGCGCTTACAAAATCATCGTAAATCTCAAATTTAGTCTCAACCATTTTATCTTTCCTTTCAAGTCATTGTCTTTGAAATAGTGCTGTCTGACACCCTACGAATAGAACTTTCATTATTTCTTACGCTTATGTCTGGCCTGGTGTCTCCTTGCGCCGTCCCCGCTTGTTTGTTGGATGAAGATTGAGCAGGTTGCTGGATAACGATTGTCTTGTTTTCATGCCTTTCAGAAGCATTTTTCGAAACATTAGTCAATCTCTCTGAACTAATACGATCATTAGACACCTTTAACGGCTCAGCAATGCTCTTTTTATCGCTATCACTATCTGTATTGGTGTTGCCTTTGACAGCCTTCTTCTCGCCCTTATTTGGGGTTATAGCGTTGGCTTGCTCGTAGTGAGATTGGTAGCGCTTTTTCTGGAACTCGACGAAGTCTTGAGGGGTCATGCCGTCTTTCATTCCATTTTGCTTCATGGCGGTTATGGTAGAGGATGAAGCTTGTTTTCCTCGCAGCACATCGATAACACCAGGGCCTATATTGTGCATCATGTATAGATTTTCACCACTTGGCTCAATGCCGGCTTTTTCGAGCATTCGGGCATTTTGTTTTGCAAGCAAACCGGTGGCTAGCGTATTAGTACGTTTATCGAAACGTGGATCGTTTTCAGTTCTAAACCTATTGCCAATTTTAGTCATCCCAATCTCTTGCCCTTCTTGTGTCTTAGCAAGCCCGTCCCAAGTGGATTGAATGAACTGTCCTGTACCTATAGCGCCTGTGGGAGACATTGCACCTTTCCACCCGCCTTCCATCTTAACAAAGCCCCGCAAAACCTTTTCATCAATTCCATACTTCTGTGATGCCTCCGCAATGTGATTATCAACATCTTCCCCGAACCCATTGAAGCTAGATTTTGCTTGAGGGAAAAGGGAGTTGGTGGGCTTGGCACGTGCAGCACCGTCACCTCCATGCCCCAATGCTCTTGCGTCAACGCGTTGAGGACTTGTTACGCCATCTATACCAGAACGGGGTGAGTGGGGACGTTCTGAATTCGGAGCGAACCCACTTCCTTCATTAATTGTTGCTCCAACGCTAGGAACGCGAATATTAGATGAGCTTGGTTGAAAATTATCTCGTACCGCATTCACGCGCTCGCTCTCGAAAACTTGATCGGGCGTGCGCAAGCTAGACAGTAAATCTTCATTACGACTAAAGGTATCGTCAGCTTTTCTAACATATATGCCTTTGTCAGGATCCAGCGCTACTTGAAGGAAGGTGTCCAGAAGGTCGTAAACTTGGGAGGGAGAAGTTTGTTCAGTATCAAAGTTGGCGGGCTTTAAGAACTCGCTTTGAGATTGAGCGATAGGAGCTAATGCTGGAATAGGAGTGGGGGTAGGTTTTGGTTCGAACCCTTTGTCTGCTTTGGGTAAAATGGGGTCGTCATGTTTTCGGTTTTCAGCTAGCTTTATTTCTTTTGGGGGTTCTTTGTCAGGCTCCCCTAAACCAAGCCACGATTTTGCACTATCAAAGGCACCAAAAATTCTGTCTGATATAGGTTTGCTTTCTGTTTTTTCAGCTTCTGCACTCGCACCACTGATGTCTCGATAAGCCAATCCAGCATCGGTTGCTATGCTAGCGGCAGTGCCAATGCCGGGAACTGTCGATACCGCTCCACTCAGAACCTCTAACCCTGCCCCAGTCCAATCTCCTTTCCAAGCTCTATCAGCACCGAACCCTAATCCCATTGCAAGTCCTAGCAAAGGAACCTTTTTCAACAAAGATTTCCCAGCCGCTTTCCCTCCTTGTTCGACTGCCTCTTTCCCAGCCGTCTTAGCTAACGCTTCACTTCCCACCTTCTCAACACTCTTAGCCGCTTCAGCGCCAACCGCTTTTTCAGCCGTTTTAGCTACTTCTTCACCTGCCTTGGGTACTAAGCTAAGGGGTTCTTTGGGAACAAGGCTGAGTGCTTCTTTACCTACAACCTCAGCACCTTCTTTACCACCGAACTTGGACGAAAGATAACCGGTTGCCCCCGCTAATGCGCCCACTTTACCAAGCCCGGGAACTTTGCTTAAAAGCCCCGCACCTTTTCCTAACAACCCAGCGCCCTTTCCAATAACCTTAGCCCCCAAGTTCTTAGCCGCACCAACTCCTTTTCCTATCAGCCCTCCACCCATCTTCAGCGTGCTTGCACCCGCAAACATATCAATCAAAGACAGCCCACCTCCTGCCCCCGCCGCACCCGCGCCACCCATAAGGCCGAAAGGGTTAGGACGTAAAGGGGAGGCGCTACGTTTGATGGTGGAAGCGATGAAGTGAACGTCTTCCGCAATCTTATCCGTCAAGGCGGTCGATTGTTGCTGTCCTTTCAATAGCTGACGTTGTTTAACGTTATCTTCATTCTGTTTAACCCTATCACGAATCAATTCTTTTGATTTGGATTCGGGCTTGGGTTCTTTTTGTCTCTTGTTAGAGTAATTAGTCTCAAGATGGTTGGAGAGTGCATTTTTGGCGGCATTTAGGATAGGAATATCATTGGCGCCAGAAGCATTCCAAGCCCCACGTGCCAACCTCACGCCTGCCATTTTAGCCATGGTTCCAAGCTTTTGCTTACCGGTCATTGATCCGTCTTTAACGGTTTCCACAAACGACCGCTCACCTAACGCTGATGTCGTATTATGAAAACTTGCCAATTTTTCTAAAACACTCATTTTTATTCCACCTTTACCCTTTTGATGAAACCGCTGC